>JUEG02000693.1_pt1 | contig 108096 bp, 114 predicted proteins | sample 432341 | NCBI WGS metagenome assembly JUEG02 (sample SAMN02953476, study PRJNA257561) | rock porewater metagenome | biome: terrestrial; feature: Opalinus Clay rock; material: porewater; isolation source: Opalinus Clay rock BIC-A1 borehole | place: Switzerland: Mt Terri URL, St-Ursanne ... | reverse complement strand
GGTGCTTATTCGATACTGGGTTTTGATGCAGTACGGGTTCCTTTTTGTCAAACTCATGAAGCAGAAGCCTTTGGAGCCATTTTAAAAGAAGGCGGAAAAACAGGATTGCCAAGCGTAGATAAGCATCCCTATGCAATTGGTGACACAGTAGAGTTCCCAGAGGACTTTTTAATTAGGGGTCGGATTCCTGTTCTTTTAGAGTCAATTCGAATTTTAAAGCGTGAAGTGGGAGATAAAGCGATAATTATGGGAGGTATAATCGGCCCTTTCAGTATTGCTAGCATGTTATTCGATGTAACACACTTTTTAAGAGCAGTTTTTAAGCAACCTCAAGCCATTGCTCCCTATGTAGATTTAGGTGAGCGAGCAGGAACTACATTAGCCAAAGCAATGATTGAAGCAGGAGCAGATGTAATTTGCGTAGAAGACATGATGGCATCCATGGACATGATTAGTCCCAAAATCTATCGAACTTTAGCTTGGGAAGCCGAAAAAAGACAGGTAGAGGCATTGAGTGTACCTACTATCCTTCATATTTGTGGCAAGCTTGATCCCATTATGGTAGATATCGCAAGAACTAATTGTGCGGCAATAAGTGTGGAAACCAACGTCGACGTTACTGCAGCCTTTGAAAAGTTTAAAGCAGAAGGCATAACAACCCCGGTTATCGGAGCAATTGATCCTGTTAATACATTATTTTCGGGAGATCCTGAAAAGGTCAGAACAGAAACTAAGGAAGCAATTGCAAAAGGCTTCTCTATGATATCCCCAGGTTGTGCAGTACCACCAGCAACCACAACTGAAAACCTAATAGCAATGGTAGAAGCAGTAAAAGAGTCAGGCAAAGTACAGGTATAAAGCAAAAAGCTTCCGGGTGTGTCCGGGAGCTTTTTATTTACTTCAGGAATGTATATTACGTAGAAATAATTGATTGACAAAAGGCTTGTCTAGTGATAACATTAAATAATGCTATGTTGGAGTACCTGTCTAATTGAATATTATTTCCGTTTATGGAAATAATATGTAAGTGGGTGTTTTATTTATAAACATAAAAATAAGGTTTATAGACTAGATTAGATGCTATAAACCTTATTTTTCCTGTTCGTAATTTATTCAAATCTAGCGAAGTTGGGGAAGTGCAACTGAAATTCAGATGGATTATGATACCATCCGAATTAAGTTTGCTTTACATATATTATGCGATGCAAAACTAGGTAAGGGGTGAATTTTTTATATGTTCTATCCTATTAAGGTGGGCAAAAGGGAAAGGTGGACTTATCAATCTATTCAAGAAGTCTTGGAGATGCCTAATTTAATCGAAATTCAGCAAAACTCCTATCAATGGTTCTTGAATGGAGGGCTTAGAGAGTTGTTTAAAGACATATCTCCAATTCAGGACTTTACAGGAAATTTGGTTTTGGAGTTTGTTGATTACATGCTGGGTCAGCCAAAGTATGAGGTTGAAGAGTGCAAAGAAAGAGATGTTACTTTCGCTGCTCCTTTAAGAGTTAAAGTGCGGTTGATAAATAAGGAAACCGGTGAAGTAAAAGAGCAAGAAGTCTTCATGGGAGATTTCCCCTTAATGACAGATAAAGGCACATTTATTATTAATGGCGCGGAGAGAGTTATTGTTAGTCAGTTAGTTCGTTCTCCCGGCGTTTATTTTAATGAACAAATCGATCCAAGTGGCAAGAAGCTTTTCGGTGCTACCATTATTCCTAACCGCGGAGCGTGGTTGGAATTTGAAACAGATGCAAATGATAATATCTTTGTACGAATCGACCGGACCAGAAAATTACCTGCAACGGTGTTAATTAGGGCGCTGGGGGCTAGTACAAATGCTAAAATTTTAGATTTGTTTAATGATGATGAAAGAGTTCGAGTTACTCTTGAGAGAGATAATACTGACACAGAAGAAGAGGCTCTAGTAGAGATTTATAAAAGGTTAAGACCTGGTGAGCCGCCAACGGTAGATAGTGCACGCAGTCTTTTGCAAAGTCTATTCTTCGACCCGAAGAGATATGATCTAGCTAGTGTTGGAAGATATAAGGTCAATAAAAAACTTAAAATCCAAGTGGATCCGAGCATTAGAAACCTCGACCGGGAGGATATCTTCGCTACCTTTAATTATCTTTTGAAACTGATGGATGGCGAAGGTACTAAGGATGACATCGATCATTTGGGAAATAGAAGATTAAGGTCCGTGGGTGAACTTTTACAAAATCAGTTCAGGATCGGCCTTTCCAGAATGGAAAGAGTAGTAAGAGAAAGAATGACTATTCAGGATGTAGAAGTGATTACTCCCCAAGTATTGATTAATATTCGTCCTGTAGTAGCTGCCATTAAAGAGTTTTTTGGAAGCAGTCAGCTGTCTCAGTTTATGGATCAGACAAACCCATTGGCTGAGTTAACTCATAAAAGGCGTCTTAGTGCTCTTGGGCCGGGTGGTTTAAGTAGAGAGAGAGCGGGCTTTGAGGTTCGTGACGTTCACCATTCTCACTATGGGCGTATGTGTCCAATAGAGACACCTGAAGGTCCAAACATCGGTTTAATTTACTCCTTAAGTACATATGGGCGTATCAATGAATTTGGATTTATTGAAACACCTTATCGTAAGGTTGATAAAGAGACTAATAAGGTTACTAAGGACATTGATTACTTAACCGCAGATGAAGAGGAAAACTTTATTGTTGCGCAGGCCAATGCTACGTTGGATGAGGAAGGAAGCTTCATCAGCAATAGAATCCCCTCACGTCACGGGCATGAGACTTTAGTAGTGTCGCCTGAAAAAGTTGATTATATGGATGTTTCACCAAAGCAGGTGGTCAGTGTTGCAACAGCCCTTATTCCATTCTTGGAAAACGATGACGCTAACCGAGCGTTAATGGGATCAAACATGCAACGGCAGGCTGTTCCTTTATTGAAAACCGAGGCTCCTTTTGTAGGCACGGGTATGGAATATAAAGCGGCAAAGGATTCTGGGGTTGTCATCGTAGCGAAAAATGGCGGGACGGTTCAGAAGGTAACAGCTACTGAAATAATTGTGAAAACCGACGAGGGTTTATTAGACAAATATACTTTGCTTAAATTTACGCGTTCCAACCAAGGAACTTGTATCAATCAAAAGCCCATAGTCAGTAAGGGTGACAGGATTGAAGCTGGCTGGGTAATTGCTGACGGTCCGTCAACGGATCAAGGTGAACTAGCAATAGGTCGTAACATATTGGTTGCCTTTATGCCTTGGGAAGGTTACAACTATGAGGATGCTATTTTATTAAGTCGTAGACTAGTTAAAGAAGATTATTATACTTCTATTCACATTGAAGAATATGAGTGCGATGCTAGGGATACCAAATTAGGTCCTGAGGAAATAACTAGAGACATTCCGAATGTAAGCGAAGAGGTTCTTAAGGATTTAGACGAAAGAGGTATTATCAGAACGGGTGCTGAGGTTCGCCCTGGCGATATACTAGTGGGCAAGGTTACACCAAAGGGGGAAACAGAGCTTACAGCTGAAGAAAGGCTACTTAGAGCAATCTTCGGGGAAAAGGCTAGGGAAGTTAGAGATACTTCTTTACGCGTACCACATGGTGAAGCAGGTAAAATTGTTGATGTCAAAGTATTCACTCGTGAAAATGGCGATGAATTAGCTCCGGGTGTAAACCAATTGGTTCGTGTTTATATAGCTCAAAAGAGAAAAATCTCTGAGGGTGATAAAATGGCAGGGCGCCACGGGAACAAAGGGGTTATATCACGAATAATGGCGGAAGAAGATATGCCATTCTTGCCTGACGGAACGCCTGTTGACATAGTATTAAACCCTCTTGGTGTTCCTTCGAGGATGAATATTGGTCAAGTCTTAGAAACTCACTTGGGTTGGGCGGCAAAAACCATGGGAATCCATGTGGCCACCCCTGTGTTCGACGGTGCATCAGAAGAAGATGTTTTCGCTACACTAAAGAAAGCCAATTTGCCTGACAATGGAAAAACGACGTTATATGATGGAAGATCGGGTGAGGCCTTTGATAGCGAAGTTACTGTAGGTTATGTTTACATGATTAAACTCGCTCACATGGTCGATGATAAGATCCATGCCAGATCAACTGGTCCATACTCATTAGTTACACAACAACCACTAGGCGGAAAAGCACAATTTGGTGGTCAAAGATTTGGTGAGATGGAGGTTTGGGCACTCGAAGCCTATGGAGCAGCTTATACATTACAGGAAATTTTGACAGTAAAGTCTGATGACGTGGTGGGCCGTGTAAAAACTTACGAGGCCATCGTAAAGGGAGAGAATGTTCCCGAACCGGGAGTTCCTGAGTCCTTTAAAGTACTTATCAAGGAATTACAAAGTTTGGGTTTAGATGTTAGAGTCCTTTCAGAGGAAGATGAAGAGATCGACATTAAGGAAGCAGAAGACGATATTAGCGACACTGCTAAAGAGTTAGGAATCGACATTCATGGCGAGGAAGAGAAAAAAGTCGCTGCTGCGGGTGAAGAGTTCGAAGAAGACTTCATCGAAGAAGATATTAGTTTCGAGGATGAAGACGAATAGTGGGAAAAATTTAGAAGGGAGCGAGGCCCTTGTTGGATGTAAATAATTTTGACCGTATGCGTATTGGTTTGGCTTCACCGGAACTAATTAGAGCTTGGTCTAGTGGTGAGGTTAAAAAACCGGAGACGATTAATTACCGGACTTTAAAACCTGAACGAGAGGGACTTTTTTGCGAGAAGATTTTTGGTCCCACTAGGGACTGGGAATGTCACTGCGGAAAGTACAAAAGAGTAAGATATAAAGGCATTGTATGCGATCGTTGTGGGGTTGAAGTGACAAAGTCGAAAGTAAGAAGGGAAAGGCTTGGTCATATTGAGCTAGCCGCTCCTGTTTCGCACATCTGGTACTTCAAAGGTATTCCAAGTAGAATGGGTCTTCTGCTGGATATGTCTCCGCGATCACTAGAGAAAGTATTATATTTTGTTTCATACATTGTTATTGATCCAGGCGAAACGCCATTGATGAAGAAGCAACTACTTACAGAAACCGAGTATAGAGAATATCGTGAGCGATTTGGTAACACCTTCAAGGCAGGTATGGGAGCAGAATCAGTTAAAAAACTTCTGGACGAAATGGATCTTGAAGCGTTATCTAAGGAGTTACGAACTGAGCTCAAGGAAGTATCGGGACAAAGGAAAATCCGTGCCATCAGAAGACTTGAAGTAATTGAAGCCTTCAGAAAGTCAGGCAATAAGCCAGAGTGGATGGTATTAGATGTTATTCCGGTAATTCCTCCAGAATTAAGACCGATGGTGCAATTAGATGGTGGTCGTTTTGCCACGTCTGATTTAAATGACTTATATCGAAGAGTTATTAACAGAAACAATCGTTTAAAAAGATTACTTGACTTAGGTGCTCCAGATATCATCGTAAGAAATGAAAAGAGAATGCTGCAGGAAGCAGTAGATGCTTTAATTGATAATGGACGTAGAGGTAGACCTGTAACTGGACCGGGTAATAGGCCACTAAAATCCTTGAGTGATATGCTTAAAGGAAAGCAAGGGCGTTTCCGTCAGAATCTTTTAGGAAAAAGGGTAGACTACTCTGGACGTTCCGTTATTGTTGTTGGGCCCGAGCTTCAAATGCATCAATGTGGTCTTCCGAAAACAATGGCATTAGAACTATTCAAACCCTTTGTTATGAAAAAACTTGTTAATGAAGGCTATGCCCATAATATTAAAAGTGCCAAAAGAATGGTTGAACGGGTAAAGCCTGAAGTCTGGGATGTTTTAGAGGAAGTAATTAAAGAACATCCTGTTCTGCTTAACAGAGCTCCAACCCTGCATAGATTAGGTATTCAAGCTTTTGAACCAGTGTTAGTTGAGGGTAAAGCAATTCAAATTCACCCAATGGTGTGTACTGCCTATAACGCCGACTTTGACGGAGACCAAATGGCGGTTCATGTGCCTCTGTCGGCGGAAGCACAGTCAGAAGCAAGACTGTTAATGTTATCATCTCACAATATTCTTAACCCTAAAGACGGAAGACCTGTTGCGACACCGACTCAGGATATGGTTCTAGGAGCATATTACTTAAGCCTAGTAAGAGATGGAGTTTCAGGAGAAGGTAAAATCTTTAGGGATATTGATGAAGCTGTTTTGGCTTACAAGACAGGGGTAGTCCACCTACATGCTAAAATTAAGATTAGAATTAGTGAAGATATCGCTAAAAGATTAGTTGGTAATTCGGTAGATGATCTTAAGGAAACCGTTGATGGTTTTGAGAAGGTTGCGGATGCTTACGAAAAGGCACAGGTTAGCCTTGATAAGCGTGTTGAAATACTTATAGGTTTAAAACTAGAAACAACTATTGGTAAATTGATTTTCAATGTGGCAATCCCCCACGGCTTAAAATATTATAACAGAATCCTTGCAAAGAAAGATTTAGGTGAAATTGTTGCAGATTCTTATCGTAAGCTGGGGTATGCTGAAACAGCCAAAATGCTAGATGCAATCAAAAGTCTTGGTTATACTTATGCCACAAGAGCAGGTTTTACTATTGGTGTTGCCGACATTACTGTACCTACTGAAAAAGTTGAAATTTTGGCCGAGGCCGAAAAGAAGGTTCAAAAAGTTGAGCAGCAATATCGCCGTGGTTTGATAACTGAGGAAGAGCGTTATCAGAAGGTTATCAGTCTTTGGAACAAAGCTACAGAAGATGTAACAGGGGCATTATTGCAAACCTTAGATCAGTTTAATCCGGTGTATATGATGGCAACCTCGGGCGCGAGGGGTAATATTCAGCAGATTCGTCAGTTGGCAGGTATGCGTGGTCTTATGGCCGATCCATCTGGTAGAATTATCGACGTACCAATTAAGGCTAACTTCCGTGAAGGTTTAACCGTATTGGAGTACTTTATCTCGACGCATGGTGCCAGAAAAGGTCTTGCCGATACAGCCTTAAGAACTGCTGACTCAGGTTACCTAACAAGAAGATTGGTAGACGTTGCCCAGGATGTTATTGTACGGGAAGAGGATTGTGGAACCACTGAGGGAATCTATGTTGAAGAAATCAAAGAAGGTACAGAAACAATAGAAGACCTCTTAGATAGAATTAACGGACGCGTGGCCTTAGAGGATGTTGTTCATCCTAAAACTGAGGAAATTATAGTACCAGCTTTAAAAGAGATTGATGAAGAAGAAGGAAAGGCAATCATTTCCGCTGGAATTGAAAAAGTAAAAATTAGATCAGTTCTAAACTGCAAAACCAGATATGGCGTTTGTAAAAAGTGCTATGGCCGAAACCTAGCAACGGGTAGAGGTGTAGAACTGGGTGAGGCAGTTGGTATTATCGCCGCTCAGTCAATTGGAGAACCGGGTACACAGTTAACGATGCGTACCTTCCATACGGGTGGTGTCGCGGGTGATGATATTACTCAAGGTTTGCCTAGAATCGAGGAACTGTTTGAGGCTAGAAAACCTAAAGGGCTAGCTGTTATTACAGAAGTGGATGGTATCGTTCGACTTGGTGAGAACAAGGGCCGTCGTGAGGTAATAGTTGAGAGCACTGAAGGTCTTGATGCGCAAACATATGAAATTCCCTATGGTTCAAGAATTAAGGTAAAAGACGGTTTCCAAGTACAGGCTGGTGATGAACTAACAGAGGGCTCTGTAAATCCACACGATATGCTTAAAGTCAAAGGTATAGTCGGAGTTCAGATGTATATTGTTCACGAAGTTCAAAAAGTATACCGCTTGCAGGGTGTTGATATTAACGACAAACACCTTGAAGTTATGGGGCGGCAGATGCTTCGTAAAGTTAAAATCGAAGAGTCCGGGGATACAGAATTATTACCTGGAGGCTTAATCGATATCTTTGACTTTGAAGAAGAGAATGCCCGAACTACTGCACGCGGTGGCGAGCCAGCAACGGCAAGGCCGGCTCTGTTAGGAATCACTAAGGCGTCCTTAGCAACTGAATCCTTCTTATCAGCAGCCTCTTTCCAAGAGACAACGAGAGTTCTTACGGAAGCTGCGATTAAAGGTAAGATGGATCCACTATTAGGACTGAAAGAAAACGTTATTATCGGCAAACTGATTCCTGCCGGTACCGGAATGTCTCGTTATCGAAACATTAAAATCAGTTTAGGTAAAGAAGCGAAAAATCCCGAAATAGATTCAATAAACATTGACAGCCTATAGTAGTAAATGATATTATTATTAAGTGTTTGATTAGGGGAGGGTACTATCAAATGCCATATGACAGAATAGCCAATGCAAAGATTAAAACAGTTGGTGCCAAACAAACTGTTAAGGCTATTGAAAAAGGTCTAGCCAGTGAGGTAGTCTTGGCGCAGGATGCTGATGAGCATGTAAAAAGACCTATTGCTCAGCTGTGTCAAGATAAAGGAGTTGCGGTATCCACTGTTGATTCTATGCAAAAGTTAGGAAAAGCGTGTGGTATTGATGTTAGGTGTGCTTGCGCGGCAATCCTAAGATAGGGTCAACCCTGTGCTGTTGATAACTTTATAAAATAAGCCTCTTGTCATGATTGGCAAGAGGCCTAAATTTAGCCCTCGAGTATTTGAGGAAGGAGGTGTACTGATGCCTACAATAAGTCAATTAGTTCGTAAAGGTAGAAAAGTAACCAAAAAGAAATCTACTGCGCCTGCGCTTAAAGAGAGTCCACAAAAGCGTGGAGTTTGTATTAGGGTTTATACTACTACTCCAAAGAAGCCTAACTCAGCTTTGAGAAAGGTTGCCAGGGTAAGATTAACAAACGGAATTGAAGTAACTTCTTATATTCCGGGAATAGGCCATAACCTCCAAGAGCATTCAGTGGTATTGGTTCGCGGTGGAAGGGTAAAAGATTTACCAGGAGTTAGATACCATATGGTTCGTGGCGCGTTAGATACAGCTGGTGTACAAAACCGTAACCAGTCTAGATCTAAGTACGGTACTAAGAAGCCAAAGGCTAAGTAATTAGTCCAAGCAGTAAATTCTGGTATCGAGTTTTTGAAATATAGGATATTATTTACAGTAAATAAAGGGGGGTGTATGAATGCCAAGAAGAGGATCAGTTCCTAAAAGGGATGTTTTACCAGATCCCATTTATCATAGCAAATTAGTTACAAAGTTTATCAACCAGCTTATGCTTGATGGTAAAAAAGGAGTATCAGAGCAAATTCTCTATGGTGCCTTTGATATTATTAAGGAAAAGACGGGTAAAGACCCTCTTGAAGCTTTTGAAGAAGCTCTTAAAAACCTCATGCCAGTATTAGAGGTTAAAGCTCGTAGAGTTGGTGGTGCTAACTACCAAGTTCCGATTGAAGTAAGACCTGAAAGAAGACAAACGCTTGCATTAAGATGGCTAGTTGACTACTCTCGCAAACGTGGCGAAAAGACCATGGAGCAAAAGGTAGCTTTCGAAATCATGGATGCATTAAATAGCGCTGGTGGAGCATTTAAGAAAAAAGATGATACGCATAAAATGGCTGAAGCCAACAAAGCTTTTGCTCATTACAGATGGTAATAGATACACTAGGAAGAGTTGTCTAAAAGGTAAAAGAAAGGGGGATAACCAATGGCTAGAAAGTTCTCTTTGGAAAAAACCCGTAACATCGGTATCATGGCGCATATCGATGCTGGTAAAACCACCACCACTGAGCGTATCTTATTTTATACCGGTAGGGTTCATAAAATAGGAGAAGTTCATGACGGTGCTGCTACTATGGACTGGATGGTTCAAGAGCAGGAAAGAGGTATTACAATTACATCCGCAGCCACAACTTGTGCATGGCGCGAGCATAGAATAAACATTATTGATACGCCAGGGCACGTGGATTTCACTGTTGAGGTAGAAAGATCTTTAAGAGTTTTAGATGGAGCTGTTGCTGTATTTTGTTCTGTTGGTGGCGTAGAGCCACAATCCGAAACAGTTTGGAGACAAGCAGATAAGTATAAAGTTCCTCGCCTTGCCTTTATTAATAAAATGGACCGTATGGGTGCTGATTTCTTCCGAGGAGTTAGCATGATCAAGGATAGATTAGGGGCAAATCCAGTTCCTCTTCAGATTCCTATCGGTACAGAAGAAAACTTCAAAGGGATTATCGATCTAGTAAAAAATAAGGCCATGATTTATTTGGATGACCTGGGTACTACTAGTGAAGAGACTGATATTCCTGAAGAATTAGTGGAGATTGCTGCTGAATATCGCGAAAAACTTCTGGAATCAGTTGCTGAAACTGACGAAGAATTGATGATGAAGTATCTTGAAGGAGAAGAACTAACAGAGGCTGAAGTACGTGAGGGCATTAGAAAAGCTACTATTGCCGTTAAATTTATCCCTGTTTTATGTGGTTCTGCTTTCAAAAATAAAGGTGTTCAGTCTTTATTAGATGCTGTTATTGATTATATGCCTGCACCTACAGATGTACCGCCTATTAAAGGCATCCATCCTGATACAGGTGATGAGGATAAGCGTCTTTCCAGTGATGCGGAGCCATTCGCTGCATTAGCATTTAAGATTATGGCAGACCCGTACGTTGGAAAATTAGCTTTCTTTAGAGTTTACTCTGGTGTACTTAGCTCGGGTTCTTATGTATTTAACTCAACTAAGAACAAAAGGGAAAGAATTGGTCGTATTCTTCAGATGCATGCAAACCATCGTGAGGAAATAAGTGAGGTTTACACAGGGGATATTGCTGCTGCTGTTGGTCTTAAGGACACAACTACAGGTGATACCTTATGTGATGAAAAGGAACCAATAATCTTAGAATCCATGAATTTTCCAGATCCTGTTATTGATGTAGCAATTGAACCTAAAACTAAGGCTGATCAAGAGAAGATGGGTACTGCTCTTCATAGGTTAGCAGAAGAAGATCCAACTTTCCGGATTAGGACTGATCAAGAAACTGGCCAAACAATCATTGCTGGAATGGGCGAGCTTCACCTTGAGATTATCGTTGACCGTTTACTAAGAGAGTTCAAGGTAGATGCTAACGTTGGTAGACCTCAGGTTGCTTACAAAGAAACAATTCGTAAAGCAGTTAAGGTTGAAGGTAAATTTGTTCGTCAGTCGGGTGGTCGTGGACAGTATGGACATGTTTGGATTGAATTAGAGCCTCGTGAAGCTGGTCTAGGTTACGAGTTTGTAAATAAGGTTGTCGGTGGTTCTATTCCAAGAGAATTCATCGCACCGGTTGATGCGGGTATCAAAGAAGCAATGCAAAATGGTATCTTAGCCGGATACCCTGCTGTAGATATCAAAGTCACATTAGTTGACGGATCATATCATGATGTTGACTCCTCTGAAATGGCCTTCAAAATTGCAGGTTCTATGGCGTTTAAGTCTGGTGCCATAAAGGCTAATCCAGCAATTTTAGAGCCAATCATGAAAGTTGAAGTTACCGTTCCTGAAGAGTATATGGGAGATGTAATCGGTGACATTAACTCTCGTAGAGGAAGAATTGAAGGTATGGAGCCAATGCCTGCTGGGCAGGTAATTCGTGGATTTGTTCCACTTTCTGAAATGTTTGGATATGCTACTGACTTAAGATCTGCTACTCAAGGACGTGGGCAATATATAATGCAAATTTCTCACTTCGAGGATGTGCCAAAAAATATTGCTGAAGGTATTATTCAAAAAAGACAAGGTTAATTAAAGGATTAGTAAGGAGGAATTTAAAATGGGAAAAGCTAAATTTGAAAGAAACAAACCCCACATTAACGTTGGAACTATTGGTCACGTTGACCATGGTAAAACAACTACAACTGCAGCTATTACAGTTACATTATCAAAAGCAGGTGGAGCTGAAGTAAGAAACTACGCAGATATCGATAATGCCCCTGAAGAAAGAGAAAGAGGTATTACGATTAACACTGCTCACGTTGAGTATGAGACTAGTGAAAGACACTATGCTCACGTAGACTGCCCAGGACATGCTGACTATGTTAAGAACATGATTACTGGTGCAGCACAAATGGACGGCGCTATCCTGTGTGTAAGTGCAGCTGACGGCCCAATGCCACAAACAAGAGAGCACATCTTACTTGCACGTCAGGTAGGGGTACCTCACATAGTAGTTTGGTTAAACAAATCAGACATGGTAGACGATGAAGAATTAATGGAATTAGTAGAGATGGAAGTAAGAGAATTACTAAGTCTATACGAATTCCCTGGTGACGACATTCCTATCGTTCCTGGTTCAGGCTTAAAAGCATTAGAATGTGGTTGTGGAACAAGAGAATGTGAATGGTGTGGACAGATCTGGAAGCTTATGGATGCAGTAGATTCTTACATCCCAACTCCAGAAAGAGACACTGACAAGCCTTTCTTGATGCCAGTAGAGGACGTATTCTCCATTACAGGACGTGGTACGGTTGCTACAGGTAGAGTAGAAAGAGGAGTAGTAAAGGTTGGCGAAACAATAGAAATCGTTGGTATGAACGAAGCTTCTAAGTCAACAGTAGTAACAGGAGTAGAAATGTTTAGAAAGTTATTAGACCAAGCGCAAGCTGGCGATAACATTGGAGCATTACTACGTGGTGTTGACAGAAAAGACATCGAAAGAGGCCAAGTTTTAGCTAAGCCTGGAACTGTAAAGCCGCATACAGAGTTCACTGCAGAAGTTTACATCTTAAGTAAAGAAGAGGGTGGACGTCATACTCCATTCTTTCAAGGATATAGACCACAGTTTTACTTCAGAACAACAGATGTAACTGGTGTTGCAACATTACCAGAAGGCATAGAAATGGTAATGCCTGGTGATAATGTTAAACTGGACATTAAGTTAATCACACCAATCGCTATGGAAGAAGGCTTACGCTTCGCTATCCGTGAAGGTGGAAGAACTGTTGGAGCTGGCGTTGTAACTGCCATTAAGGCATAATCAAGCTTAAGTAAAGTGCAGGATAGATAGTACTACGGTTTCTTAGCCGTAGTACTATCGTCTTGTTACCTGTAATAAAAATTAGAAAAAAACTCACATCTAAAGACTTGTAAAGTTTCGTTTTTCTGATATAATAGTGTAATGTGAGTTTAGTTAAGACAGGCGATGACGCGAAAGGTTGCTGAAAGGCGTACGATACACCAGAGTGCGTTGACAGGGAATTTTCGTTGAGAATGTCCGTAAAAAATCGGGCGAAAAGGAGGAACGAAAAATGAGTACACAAAAAATAAGAATCAGATTGAAAGCTTATGATCACCAAATTCTAGATCAGTCAGCAGAAAAGATCGTTGAGACCGCCAAAAGAACTGGTGCTTCCGTTGCGGGGCCTATCCCTTTACCAACTGAGAAGAATGTTTACACTATCTTAAGGTCTCCACATGTTAATAAAGACTCTAGAGAGCAGTTCGAAATGAGAACGCATAAGCGTTTGATTGATATCTTAGAACCAACACCAAAAACTGTTGATTCTCTAATGCGGTTGGATCTTCCAGCTGGCGTTGATATAGAAATCAAATTATAGTATTAGATTAAGAAGCACAGGAGGTGGCAAAAGTGGCTAAAGGTATATTAGGTAAAAAAGTAGGAATGACTCAACTTTTTACAACAGAAGGCCAGGTTGTTCCTGTTACAGTTATAGAGGCTGGACCTTGCATTGTAGTTCAAAAGAAAACAGTTGATGCTGAAGGTTATAGCGCGATTCAGGTAGGTTTTGGAGAAATTAGAGAGAATCTTGTAAACAAGCCTTTAAAGGGACACTTTGCAAAGGGGAACATTAAACCTTTACGCTTTATTAGGGAGTTTAGAGTTGAAAATTCTGAGACATATGAAGTAGGGCAAGCGCTTAAAGCTGACCTATTCGAAATCGGGGAAAAAGTAGACGTTTCTGGAATCTCTAAAGGTAAGGGTTTTGCTGGTGCTATTAAGCGCCATGGTTTCTCCAGAGGCCCAATGACTCATGGTTCAAAATATCATCGTGGCGTTGGTTCTTTAGGAGCAAAAGGTCCTGCTAGAGTATTTAAAGGGCGTAAGTTGCCAGGCAGAATGGGTACTGATAAAGTTACTGTTCAAAATTTAGAGGTTATTAAAATTGACGCTGAGAACAACTTCTTAGTTATCAAAGGTGCCATTCCGGGCCCTAAAGGTAGCTTAGTTACCGTTAAAACCAGTGTTAAAGCATAAGGGATAATCCGCGGAAAGGAGGAAAACACATGCCTAAAGTTAGTTTATATAATGTAAACGGTGACCAAGTTGGCGATATTGACTTAAAAGATGAAGTGTTTAATATAGCAGTAAATGAAACTGTTTTACATCAAGCTGTTCGTTTACAATTAAATAGTCGTCGTCTAGGTACTGCTTCTACAAAATCTAGAGGTCAGGTTAGAGGAGGCGGCAAGAAGCCTTGGCGTCAAAAAGGAACAGGTAGAGCGCGTGCGGGTACATCTCGTTCTCCATTATGGAGAGGTGGTGCTGTTACTTTCGGTCCTAAGCCAAGAAAATACGGCTTTAAACTTCCTAGGAAGGTTCGTCAGTTAGCATTAAGATCAGCTTTATCAGCAAAAGTTCAAGCTGGTGAAATTATTATTTTAGATCAATTGTCTTTTGATGCACCAAAGACGAAAGAAATGATTAAGGTTTTAGAAAACTTAAAAGTTGCTAGAAAAGCCTTAGTTGTAACTTTAGATAATCAAGAAGGCGTTGAAAGATCTGCAAGAAACATTCCGGGAGTTACTTCTGTTAATGTGGCTGGTATCAATGTGTATGACATTTTAAACCATGACAAACTTGTTATCACAAAAGATGCTGTGGCCAAAGTAGAGGAGGTGTTGGCTTAATGCGTAATCCTCGCGATATTATTAAAAAACCACTAATCTCAGAAAAAACTATGAGAATGTTAGAGGAAAACAAATACACCTTCAGAGTTGATCCTAGAGCTAATAAAATTGAGATCAAAAATGCTATTGCAGAGCTTTTTAGCGTCAATGTTGTTGAAGTAACAACAATGAATGTTAAAGGTAAAGAAAAGCGTATGGGTCGTTATGTAGGAAGAACAACTAACTGGAAAAAAGCCATTGTAACTTTACAAGACGGCGATAAAATTGAAATTTTCGAAGGCGTTTAATAGCCATTAAACTGTAAAGGAGGGGAATCCGATATGGCAATTAAAAAGTTTAAACCTACCTCACCTGGTAGAAGACAAATGACGGTATCGACGTTTGAAGAAATCACAACTACAGAGCCACACAAGCCTTTAATGGAGCCTTTAACTAGAAAAGCCGGACGTAATAATGCTGGTAAAATTTCAGTTAGACATCGTGGTGGTGGCCATAAAAGAGCCTATAGAATAATTGATTTCAAGAGAAACAAAGACGGTATTCCTGGTAAAGTTGCAACAATTGAGTATGATCCTAATAGATCTGCCAGAATCGCCTTAATTAATTATGCTGACGGTGAAAAAAGATACATTGTCGCTCCTGTTGGGTTGAATGTTGGAGATCCAATTCTTTCTGGTCCGGAAGCAGACATTAAACCTGGTAATGCACTAGCTTTAAGAAACATTCCTATGGGTGTAACCATCCATAATATCGAAATGAAGCCTGGAAAAGGAGCTCAGTTAGTTCGTTCTGCAGGTACTTCTGCTCAGTTAATGGCTAAAGAAGGTGACTATGCTCACATTAAGATGCCATCAGGTGAAGTAAGATTAATTCATTTAGATTGTAAAGCTTCCATTGGACAGGTTGGTAACTTAAGTCATGAGAATATCACAATCGGTAAGGCTGGACGTTCTAGATGGTTAGGTAAGAGACCGACTGTTCGTGGTGTTGTTATGAACCCGGTTGATCATCCACATGGTGGTGGTGAGGGTCGTTCTCCTGTAGGTAGGAACCCTGTTACTCCTTGGGGTAAACCAGCCATTGGCGGTAAGACTCGCAAAAAGAAAAATCCGAGCAATAAGATGATCGTTAAGAAACGCAAAAAGTAGGGAAGGAGGCATTTAAATGGGTAGATCTCTTAAAAAAGGGCCTTTTGTTGATGATCATTTAATGAAAAAGGTCGATGAACTAAACGAAAAGAGCGAAAAGAAAGTAATTAAGAGCTGGTCTCGTCGTTCGACTATTTTTCCACAAATGGTAGGTCATACCATTGCGGTTCATGATGGACGTAAACACGTGCCTGTATATATTACTGAAGACATGGTTGGACATAAATTAGGAGAATTTGCTCCTACGAGGACTTTCAGAGGACATGGTGACCACACTGAAAGGTCCACGTCACTTAAGTAAAGAAGAGAGGGGGTCAAATTAATGCAAGCTAAAGCAGTTGCTAAGTATATAAGAATATCCCCGAGAAAAGTTATGCAAGTCGCAGACTTAGTTAGGGGAAAGAAGATTGGTGAGGCACTTGCTATCCTAAAGTTCACTCCGAAAGGATCGGCTTTGCCAATAGAAAAAGTTGTAAAGTCAGCTATTGCAAATGCTGAGCACAACTATGAAATGGATACAGATGCTTTATATATTTCCCAAATTCATATTGATCAGGGACCCACTCTTAAAAGGTTTAAGCCAAGAGCGATGGGTAGAGCTGATTTGATACGCAAAAGAACCAGTCACATAACTGTAGTAGTTAGCGAGAAAAAGGAGGGATAAAGCAGTGGGACAAAAAGTTCATCCTAAAGGGTTAAGAATCGGTATTATAAGAGGTTGGGATGCTAAATGGTATGCCGACAAAGATTATGCCGACTTGCTTCATGAGGATATTAAAATTCGTACATTTATTAAAAAGAAACTTTTTGCTGCTGGAATTTCAACTGTAGAGATTGAAAGAGCAGCAAACAGAGTTAAGGTATCTATTCACACTGCAAAACCTGGAATTGTTATTGGTCGTGGTGGTGTAGAAGTTGAAAATACTCGTAAAGAATTACAAGCATTAACTGGTAAACAAGTTAATGTCAACATCGTAGAAGTTAAAGTTGCTGAGCTTAATGCAGTATTAGTTGCGGAGTCTGTTGCAGCCCAGTTAGTAAAAAGGATTGCCTTTAGAAGAGCAATGAAGCAATCAGTTAGCAGAACAATGAGAATGGGTGCACAAGGAATTAAAATTTCTTGCAGTGGTCGTCTAGCTGGTGCCGAAATGGCTCGTACTGAATGGTATAACGAAGGAAAAGTTCCTTTGCATACATTGAGAGCCGATATTGATTACGGTTTTGCTGAAGCCGATACAACTTATGGTAAAATTGGCGTAAAAGTATGGATTTACAAGGGAGAGGTTCTTCCTGAAGCAAAGACTCCTGTGAAAGTTGAAGGAGGGAAAGCATAAATGTTAGTTCCAAAAAGAGTTAAACACCGCAAGCAGCACAGAGGTCGCATGGCTGGTCCTGCAAAAGGCGGAGATAAGTTAGCATATGGTGAGTTTGGTTTACAGGCGCTTGAACCGTCTTGGATTACAAACAGACAAATAGAAGCTGCTCGTATTGCTATGACTCGTTACATCAAAAGGGGCGGTAAAGTTTGGATTAAAATTTTCCCGGATAAGCCAGTTACTTCAAAGCCTGCTGAAACACGCATGGGTAGTGGTAAAGGTTCCCCTGAATACTGGGTAGCAGTGGTAAAGCCTGGTAGAGTTTTGTTTGAACTTTCAGGTGTACCTGAGGAAGTAGCAAGAGAAGCTATGAGACTTGCTGCTCACAAGTTGCCCATTAAAACTAAGTTCATAACACGCGAAGAAATGGGTGGTGAAGGAAATGAAAGCTAGTGAAATTCAAAAACTTTCACAGGAAGAGTTAGTTACCAAAGTTGATGATCTAAAAGACGAACTGTTCAAGCTTCGTTTTCAACTAGCTACCAATCAATTGGAAAACCCAATGAGAATTAGGGAAGTAAGAAGAGATATAGCCCGAGTTAAAACCGTCATTCGTGAACGTGAAATTGGGGTTAAGCAAGCATAATAATTGAAATTGAAATTTGTCATTGAAGAGAGGAGGCTACAAGTAGTGGAAAGAACACTAAGGAAAGTCCGCACTGGGAAAGTAGTTAGTGACAAGATGGAGAAAACTGCGGTTATTGCAGTAGAATCTCGTGTCAAGCATCCGCTTTATGGCCGTGTTGTTACACAAACCAAAAAGTTCAAAGCGCATGACGAAGAAAATACATGTCGCGTTGGTGATACTGTTAAAATTATGGAAACCCGTCCTTTGAGTAAGGATAAGTGCTGGCGGGTAATTGATGTTATCGAGAGGGCCGAACAAATTTAATTTGGTAACCCTATTGCAGATGTGAAAGGAGGGTATCAACAATGATCCAAGTTCAAACCTTATTAAAGGTTGCTGATAATACTGGGGCTAAGAGACTGATGTGTATCCGCGTTATGGGAGGCTCACGTCGCAGATATGCTTCTGTTGGAGATATTATCATTTGTTCTGTTAAGGAAGCAACACCCGGAGGCGTTGTCAAGAAGGGTGAAGTTGTTAAAGCTGTTGTTGTAAGAGTCAAGAAAGAAGTTAAGCGTCCTGATGGATCTTATATTAAATTTGATGAGAATGCAGCAGTAGTGGTAAAAGACGATAAAAGTCCAAAAGGAACTCGTATATTTGGACCAGTTGCAAGAGAGTTAAGAGATAAAGAATTTATGAAGATCGTTTCTTTAGCTCCGGAAGTACTCTAGAAAGTAGGAGGTGTGCACAATGACTAAACCTAAGCTAAAGGTTAAAAAAGGTGATACTGTAGTAGTAATCACAGGTAAAGATGCCGGACATAAGGGCAAAATATTAGAAGTATCACCTATAGAAAATAGGGTTGTTGTTGAAGGTGTTAATGTGGTTAAGAGGCATACTAAACCAACTCAACAGATGCCTCAAGGTGGTATTGTAGAAAAAGAAGCATCAATCCATGGATCAAACGTGATGGTTTATTGCAGTAAGTGTGGAAAGCCTTCTCGTGTTGGTAAAAAAGTATTAGATAACGGTAATAAAGTTCGTTTCTGCAAAAAGTGCGGAGAGGTTCTTGACTAATTATTGCTGGGAAAGGAGGTAATCTACATGGCAAGATTAAAGGACAGATATCTAAATGAAATAGTTCCAGCCATGATGCAGAAATTTGGCTATGACAATATTATGGAAGTACCTAAGCTTCAAAAGGTAACTATCAATATGGGTCTTGGAGAGGCGATACTAAACCCTAAGGCCATCGATGCAGCTGTCAATGACCTATCGTTGATTACCGGTCAAAAGCCCATTGTTACAAGAGCGAAAAACTCAATTGCTGGATTCAAACTACGCGAAGGGATGCCGATTGGCACCAAAGTTACTCTTAGGGGAGAGCGCATGTTTGAGTTCGTTGATAAATTAGTTAATATTGCTCTTCCGAGGGTTAGAGACTTCAGAGGTATATCTCCAAAGTCCTTCGATGGTAGAGGTAACTATACTTTAGGAGTTAAAGAACAGTTAATCTTCCCTGAAATTGACTACGATAAAGTAGACAAAGCTAGAGGAATGGACATTACTGTGGTAACAACCGCTAAAACTGATGAAGAAGCAAGAGAATTATTAAAATTAGTTGGAATGCCGTTTAGAAGTTAATCGATATTCCCAAAAAAAGGAGGGAAATTTGATGGCTAAAAAATCAATGGTTGCAAAATCAAAAAGAGATCCTAAATATACTGTAAGGGCTCAAAATAGATGTAAAATTTGCGGTCGTCCTCATGCCTATATGCGTAAATTTGGAATGTGCCGTATTTGCTTTAGAGAACGTGCCTATGAGGGAGAAATTCCAGGAGTTACTAAAGCTAGTTGGTAGGGCTTTCATAGAGAGAAAGGAGGTAGTACTATGGTAATGACAGATCCAATCGCGGATTTATTAACCAGAATTCGTAACGCCAATCTGGTTTATCATGATAAAGTTGAAATTCCAGCATCAAATACTAAAAAAGCTTTGGCAGGAATACTAAAAGAAGAAGGTTTCATTAAAGGCTTTGAATACATTGAAGACGGAAAACAAGGTGTTATCAGAGTTTTCTTGAAGTATGGTCCTAATAGAGAAAAGGTTATTACTGGTTTGAAAAGAATCAGCAAGCCTGGATTAAGAGTTTACGCCAATAAGGAAGAGATTCCTCGTGTACTTGGCGGACTAGGGGTTGCCATTATATCCACTTCTAAAGGTATTATGACTGATAAGTCAGCCCGTAAAGGTGGATTGGGCGGAGAAGTTATCTGCTACGTTTGGTAATAATCACTTTTAAATAGTAGCTTAAGTACAGGAGGTGTAGTTATGTCAAGAATAGGTAGGCTTCCCATTGTTGTTCCTGATAATGTTGAAGTTAAGATCGACGGTAGTGTAGTAACAGTGAAAGGTCCTAAAGGTGAATTAAACAGGGAACTTCACAAAGACATGATCGTTGCCCTAGAAGATAGCAAATTCACAGTTCAACGGCCTTCTGATAATAAATTGCACCGTTCTCTTCATGGACTAACCAGAACATTGGTTGCTAACATGGTTGAAGGTGTAACCACAGGATTCCAAAAGGGATTAGAATTATCAGGGGTTGGATATAGAGCTACAAAGCAAGGCAATAAATTAGTTTTAGCAGTTGGGTATTCTCATCCGGTCGAAATCGATCCTGGTGACGATTTAGAAATAGAGGTTCCTGCTAATAACAAGATTATTGTTAAAGGAATCGATAAAGAAAAAGTTGGAGCTTTAGCTGCTAACATTCGTAAAGTTCGCCCGCCTGAACCTTATAAGGGTAAAGGAATCAAGTATGAGGGTGAACGAATCAGAAGAAAAGTTGGTAAAACAGGCGGTAAGAAGAAATAGAAAGGAGTGACATTCCTTGGGTAACGTAGCTCACAAACGTAAATTATCTAGAGCAAAACGCCATTTGAGGGTAAGAAAGAAAGTAACTGGAACTAGTGAACGCCCTCGTTTAAATGTGTTTAAAAGCTTAAACCATATTTATGCTCAAATTATAGACGATGTTAATAAGGTTACCTTGGCATCTGCTTCTACTGTAGCACCTGACTTGAAAGGAAAGGTAGCTAACGGAGGAAATATTGAAGCAGCCAAGGCAGTTGGAGAACTTGTAGCCAAAAAAGCTACAGAAAAAGGCGTTAAAAGCGTTGTGTTTGACCGCGGGGGATATATTTATCATGGCCGTGTAAAAGCTCTTGCTGATGCAGCTAGAGAAGCGGGTCTTGAATTTTAATTCCTATTAAAGGAGGGATATTGATACATGGCTAGGATAGACGCCAGTAAACTTGAGATTTCAGAAAAAGTTGTAAATATAAATCGTGTTGCTAAAGTTGTAAAAGGTGGTAGAAGATTTAGTTTCAGTGCCCTAGTTGTTGTTGGTGATGGAAACGGAAACGTAGGCGCTGGATTAGGTAAGGCCGGAGAGGTTCCTGAATCAATCCGCAAGGCCATTGAAGATGCTAAAAAACACCTAGTTCACGTACCTATCGTGGGGACAACAATTCCTCATATGGTAGTAGGGAAGTTTGGTGCTGGAAGAGTCTTACTGAAGCCGGCAGCTCCTGGTACGGGAGTTATCGCAGGTGGTCCTGTAAGAGCAATTCTTGAATTAGCAGGCATTCGTGACATTCTTACTAAATCTCTTGGTTCTTCAAACGCCAACAACATGGTTAACGCAACAATTGATGGCTTAAAACAGTTGAAGAAAGCTGAAGAAGTTGCGAAGTTAAGAGGGAAAACTGTGGAAGAGCTTCTAGGTTAGGAGGGGAATAAGTTGTCTGAACAAATTAAAGTAACATATGTTAAAAGTGCCATTGGATATCCGAAGGACCAAAAGATAACTGTTAAGACCTTGGGATTAAATAAACTTAACCATTCCGTTGTGCATAATGCAACACCACAGATTTTAGGAATGGTAAACAAAGTTAGGCATTTAGTCAAGGTTGAAGAAGCATAAAATGAATTTTTCTTAAATCTAAGGAGGTGGACTAAGTGAAGCTTCATGAGTTAAAACCTGCAGAAGGATCAACGAAACCAGCTTTTCGTAAAGGAAGAGGGCATGGATCCGGTGCCGGAAAAACTTCTGGTAGAGGTCATAAAGGCCAAAATGCAAGATCGGGCGGTGGCACAAGACCGGGTTTTGAAGGTGGCCAAATGCCGTTACAACAAAGAATTCCTAAGCGAGGCTTTACAAATATCTTCGCTAAAGAAATCGTTGAAGTTAATCTACAGCAACTAGATAAATTCGAAACTGGTACTGTAGTTACGATGGAACTATTGAAAGAAGCAGGAGTTATTAAGGCTGTTAAAGATGGTGTTAAAGTACTAGGAAACGGTGAAATAGGTAAAGCCTTAACTGTACAAGCGCATGCCTTTAGTAAATCCGCAGCAGAAAAGATTCAAGCTGCTGGCGGTAAAGTTGAGGTGATTTAGTATGTTGAATTCCCTACAAAGTGCGTTTAAAGTTGGAGAGCTTAGGCAAAAAATACTATTTACATTGGCGATGTTTTTAGTTTTTAGAATTGGAGTCTTTGTTCCAGTGCCAGGAGTAGACAGTTCAGTTATCGCTGACCTGGTTTCTTCAGGAGCGTTATTTGGATTTTTCGATACTTTATCTGGTGGGGCATTCAGTAACTTTTCAGTTTTTGCTATGAGTATTACTCCATATATTAATGCCTCAATCATTATGCAATTGTTAACCGTTGTAATTCCGAAGTTAGAGCAACTATCTAAAGAAGGCGACGAAGGAAGAAAGAAAATAACACAATACATTAGATTTGCCACAGTAGGATTAGCTTTCGTTCAGGCAATTGGGTTGAGTGTAGGCTTAAAAGCAGCCGTTATCAACCCTAATGTTGGTTCATACTTAATGATTGCTGTAAGTTTAACTGCTGGTACGGCTCTTTTAATGTGGATGGGTGAACAAATTACTGAAAAAGGAATCGGAAACGGAATCTCGCTAATTATCTTTGCTGGTATCGTTTCCGGCTTACCTGGAGCTGTGAGAAACATATACACTCTAGTTGCTAATGGCTCAGTTAACATTTTCAATATCTTGCTACTAGTCATTATTGCAATTCTCGTTATTGCCGCAGTTGTTTTGATCCAAGAGGGTCAAAGAAGAATTCCTGTGCAATACGCGAAGAGAGTTGTAGGTAGAAAGGTTTATGGTGGGCAAACCACTCATATTCCTTTAAAAGTTAATCAAGCAGGGGTAATCCCAGTTATTTTCGCTTCATCTATGTTACTGTTTCCGCAAACTATAGCTGGTTATTTTCAAACAAACAGCGTTGCGCAGTTTGTATTAACCTATTTTAGCTGGGGAACAATAGCACATTCGATTGCTTATTTTATGATGATAGTCTTTTTTACTTATTTCTATACAGCTATTACGTTTAATCCTGTAGATGTAGCAGAGAACATGAAAAAGCATGGCGGATTTGTTCATGGTATTAGACCAGGTAGATCAACAGCCGAGTACTTAAATAAAGTTTTGACTAGACTTACTTTAGCCGGAGCTATTTTCTTAGGTACAATAGCAATACTACCGAACTTTATTATGGGCACTATTAATATTCCAAACATTTACTTCGGTGGGACGTCTTTACTAATTGTTGTCGGTGTTGCCTTAGAAACTATGAAGCAAATTGAATCTCATTTATTAATGAGACATTATCAAGGTTTCTTGAAGTAAAAGGGGAATTTGCTGTGATTATTTCTAAATCAAAAAACGAAATGGCTTTTATGGAGGACGCAGGCAGAATTGTGGCTGAAACTCATGCCGAGCTTCAGAAGGCTCTAAAACCTGGAATAACAACCAAAGAATTGGATGATATTGCTGAGGATTTCATTCTAAAACGGGGGGCCGTACCTTCATTTAAAGGATATCATGGATTTCCCGCTAGTATCTGTGCATCAGTAAATGAAGAAGTAGTGCATGGTATTCCAAGTTTAAGAATGTTAAAAAATGGTGATATTATTAGTATTGACATTGGAGCGGTAATAAATGGATATCATGGCGACAGTGCAGTCACATTACCGGTTGGAGACATAAGTTCGGAAGCACAAAGACTGTTGAAAGTTACAGAAGAATCTTTATACAAGGGGATTGAAATGGCTCTTGTTGGAAATAGATTATCCGATGTATCACATGAGATTCAGTCCTTTGTTGAAAGTAACGGTGTTTCGGTAGTAAGGGATTATGTAGGTCACGGGATTGGAAGTAGCATGCATGAAGAGCCGCAGATACCAAACTTCGGAAAACCTGGGAGAGGACCTCGGCTAAAGCCTGGCATGACATTAGCAATTGAACCTATGGTCAACCTCGGAACCTTTGAGGTGAAAACCCTTGAGGACAATTGGACGGTTGTAACCGAGGATGGTAAGTTATCGGCTCACTTTGAACATACAATTGCCATTACGGAAAAGGGTCCCCAGATCCTGACTAAGCTATAGTTTAGTTGAAGGAAAGTTTTAAGGAGGTCCTAACGATGGTAGACGACATTACCCAAGTGGGACAGGTGGTTAGTTCAAGAGCAGGGCGCGACAAAGATCGATTCTTTGTAGTTTGTAAAGTTGAGAATTCTATAGCAGCAGTTGCGGACGGAAAGCTGAGGAAGGTTGAAAAACCTAAAAGAAAGAATTTAAAACACCTAATTACTCATCCGGAAATTCTAGTAGATATTGCTAGAAAAATTTCCGAGGGTGAAAAGATTACAAACTCTGAGATTCGTCGAGCTCTTGCAAACTTGGAAATGATGAAAAATAGTGAATTGTAGTGGTTAAGGAGGCGATAAGCTAATGTCAAAGCAGGATGTAATCGAGGTTGAAGGTACAGTTGTTGAACCCCTACCTAATGCTATGTTTACTGTAGCGTTAGAGAATGGGCATAGGGTATTGGCTCATGTATCCGGTAAGATCAGAATGAACTTCATTCGAATTTTGCCTGGGGATAAAGTGACGGTAGAACTATCGCCTTACGATTTAACAAGGGGCAGGATTGTATACCGCTTTAAATAGGGTTTTGCAAAGGAGGATTAATAATGAAAGTAAGACCGTCAGTTAAACCTATTTGCGAAAAATGCAAAATTATTAAGCGTAAGGGTAGAGTAATGGTAATCTGTGAAAACCCTAAGCATAAGCAGAAGCAAGGGTAATTTGGGTTTAACGTAGCCTTTAGATATTTTATAGATATAGGTCATAGGAGGTGTTAGTTTAATGGCAAGGATCGCTGGAGTGGATTTGCCTAGAGATAAAAGGGTTGAAATAGCTGTAACATATATTTTCGGCCTTGGTAAGCCAAGTGCACAAGCTATTTTAGCTGAAACAGGTATTAATCCTGATACGAGAGTTAGGGATTTAACTGAAGAAGAAGTTAATAAACTAAGAGAAGCTATCGATAAGAACTTCAAAGTTGAAGGTGACTTAAGAAGAGAAGTATCCCTTAATATCAAGAGATTGATGGAAATTGGTGCTTATCGTGGTCTCCGTCATCGTAAAGGCTTACCTGTAAGAGGCCAAAAAACAAAAACCAACGCAAGAACTCGTAAGGGTCCTAAGAAAACAGTTGGTGCTAAAAGGAAAAAGTAAGTAAGGGGGGATAACTAAGAATGGCTCGTAAAGTTGTTAGAACAAAACGTAAAGAGCGTAAAAACATCGATAAAGGTGTTGTCCACATAAAATCAACCTTTAATAATACTATGGTAACTATCACTGACGTAACCGGAAACGCACTTTCTTGGTCTAGTGCAGGTAGCTTAGGTTTTAGAGGTTCTAGAAAAAGCACTCCTTTTGCTGCTCAGATGGCTGCAGAAACAGCTGCTAAGGCGGCAATGGAGCATGGTTTAAAAGAAGTTGAATGTACAGTAAAAGGACCTGGCGCAGGTAGAGAAGCCGCTATCAGAGCGTTACAGGCTGCTGGCTTAGAAGTGAATATGATTAAGGACGTTACACCTATTCCACATAATGGGTGTAGACCACCAAAGAGAAGAAGAGTATAGGAGGTGTAGAATAGAAGATGGCAAGATATAATGGGCCTGTTTGCAGACTATGTAGAAGAGAAGGCACTAAATTGTATTTAAAAGGTGATAGATGCTATTCTGAAAAATGTGGGATCGATCGTAGACCGTATGCACCTGGTCAACATGGTCAATCACGCAAGAAAGTCTCAGAATATGGTGTTCAGCTAAGAGAAAAGCAAAAAGCAAAAAGAATCTACGGGATATTAGAAACTCCGTTCCGTAATTACTTTGCTCATGCTGATCGTCAAGATGGAATGACAGGTGAAAATCTTCTTCGTTTATTAGAAAGAAGATTAGATAACGTCGTTTACCGTTTAGGTTTCGCCGGTTCTAGACCTGAAGCTCGTCAATTAGTAAGACATGGACACTTTACAGTTAATGGCAGGAAGGTTAACATTCCTTCTTTCCTAATCAAAATCGGTGATGTAATTTCTGTTAAAGAAGGAAGCAAAGAATCACCAAGAATTAAAGAACTAATTGAACAATCAGGAACAAAAACTCCTCCTGCTTGGTTAGAGCTAGATGCAGATCAAGCAACTGGTAAGGTTGCAGCTTTTCCTGCTAGAGAAGACATCGATATCCCAGTTCAGGAACACCTGATTGTTGAATTATACTCTAGATAGTCTATAGCTTAAATATTTAAATCAACCCTCAGGAAGTTGTAATAAATTTCTTTTTTTCAGTCTCGGTAAGGAGGGTCATGTTTAATGTTGGAAATCGAAAAACCAAAAATTGAAATTGTGGAACAAGACGAAGAAGGCACATATGGTAAGTTTATTGTAGAACCTTTAGAGAGGGGATATGGAACTACCTTGGGAAATTCCCTAAGAAGAATTCTTTTATCTTCTTTACCAGGTGCTGCAGTAACTTCGATTAGAATTAATGGTGTGCTTCATGAATTCTCCACAATTCCAGGGGTTGTGGAAGATGTTACGGATATTATCCTAAATTTAAAAGGTCTATGTGCTAAAATGTATGTAGATGGTGAAAAGGTTGTTCGTATTGACGCTGAAGGTGAGGGACCTGTAACTGCAGGAGACATTTTGACTGATGCAGATATTGAAGTCTTAAACCCTGAATTGCAAATTGCTACCCTTGAGAGTGACGGAAAGCTTGAAATGGAAATTACAATCGCTAAGGGTAGAGGTTATGTCTCGTCAGAAAAGAACAAAAAAGCCGATCACGTAATTGGGGTAATTCCTATTGACTCTTCTTTTACACCGGTAAAGAAAGTTAACTTTAAGATTGAGGATACCAGAGTTGGTCAGGTAACGGACTATGACAAGTTAATCCTTGAAGTCTGGACCAACGGTAGCATTCGGCCTGATGAGGCCACTAGTATCTCAGCGAAGATACTAAGTGAGCATTTACGGTTGTTTATGGGTCTTACTGAAAGCATCAATGATGTAGAAATTATGGTAGAAAAAGAAGAAGAAGAAAAAGATAAAGTACTTGAAATGACAATCGAAGAACTTGATCTATCAGTGAGATCATACAACTGCTTAAAAAGAGCAGGGATAAACAGCGTTGAAGAGCTAACTCAAAAGAATGAAGAAGATATGATTAAAGTTAGAAATCTGGGTAGAAAATCCCTTGAAGAGGTTGTTCATAAGCTCAATGAATTAGGTCTATCGCTGAAAGAATCAGAAGAATAGACAAGGGAGGGAAAAAGGATGGCATACGCTAAGCTAAATCTTACGTCAAGTCACCGTCAGGCTATGTTTAAAAATATGATCACTTCTCTATTTAGAGAAGGTCGTATCCAAACAACATTACAAAAAGCTAGAGAAGCTAGAAGTCTTGCTGAAAAGGTAATCACTACTGCCAAGCAAAACGACTTACATGCTCGCCGTCAGGTCTTAAAGCAAGTTTCTGATAAGGAAGTTTTAGCTAAGCTTTTTGACGAAATTGCTCCAAAATACAATGATACTCCTGGTGGTTACACCAGAATTATTAGGGTTGGTGTTCGTCGTGGAGACGCTGCCGAAATGGTAATTTTAGAGCTAGTATAAAAAAACTTAAATCTAAAAGGTCAGGATGCTTATTACAGTCATAAGACTAGTTTTAAGTTTCCTGGCTTTGTTTTCTATCTTCAGTATATTGCTAAGCCTCCCGCTTCCTTAAGCCGGAGGCCAAGCACTATATCATCGAAATAAGTGCAACTAAAGATTCAGATGGAATAAATCCACCTGAATTAAGTTTTATTTATAGGAGATTATAAAGTGGAAAATAAGATTGTAGTGAAAAACCTACAACATAAATTTAATATAGATACGGACAGAGAAAAGATTGCTTTAAAGGGCCTGAATATTGAGATAAGTAAAGGTGAATTTGTAGCAATCTTAGGCTCAAATGGATCAGGCAAATCTACTTTGGCGAAGCACTTTAATGGTATTTACCTTCCTTCAGGAGGTAAGGTTTATGTAGAAGGAATGGATACGGAAGCCGAAGAGAGTTTGTGGGAGATCAGACGCAGGGTCGGTATGGTCTTTCAAAACCCAGAAAATCAACTAGTAGCAACACAAGTGGAAGAAGATGTGGCCTTTGGTCCGGAAAACTTAGGCTTCCCATCTAAGGAGATAAGACGAAGAGTTGATGAGGCGCTGAAAGTTGTTAATATGGAGGAGTATAGAAAACATCCACCACATTTGCTATCAGGTGGACAAAAGCAAAGGGTAGCAATTGCTGGAGTCTTGGCTATGGAGCCAAGCTACTTAGTTTTTGATGAACCCACAGCTATGCTAGATCCTGCAGGAAGAAAAGAGGTTCTGGACACTTTAGTCCATTTGAACAAGAATAAAAACATAGCGGTAGTTCTAATAACTCATTTTGTAGAGGAAGCAGTTGAAGCCGACAGGGTTTTAGTTATGGAAAATGGACTAATCGCTATGGACGGGACTCCTAAGGGGGTTTTTCAAGAGGTGGAAAAACTAAAAAGAATGGGTTTGACTATCCCCCGGATGACTGAGATAGCTTACCTATTAAATCAGGAAGGAATTAATGTGCCAGTAGGTACATTAACAATGGATGAAATGGTGCGACACTTATGTCAATTAAAATAGAGGATTTATTTCATATATATTCACCAAACGGTCCGCTGGAAAAGATTGCTTTAAGAAACATTAATCTACAAATTCCAAAAGGACAGTTCCTGGGAATTGCCGGACATACTGGATCAGGCAAATCCACCCTAATTCAGCACATAAACAGGCTTTTAAAACCTACTAAAGGTAAGGTAGAAGTAGATGGACGGGTTGGATTAGTCTTTCAATATCCAGAGCATCAAGTGTTTGAGGAGACAGTTTTCAAGGATATTGCTTTTGGCCCTAAAAATATGGGTATACAAGAGTATAAATTTGAAGAGATAGTTAAGGAAAGTATGGATTTGGTAGGTTTAGATTATCTGCGATTTAAAGATTTGGACCCTTTTCAATTAAGTGGCGGAGAATTGAGAAGGACAGCTATCGCTGGAATTTTAGCGATTAAACCAGATATTTTAGTTCTAGATGAACCAGCAGCTGGATTAGATCCTAAGGGGAAAGAAACCATATTAAACTTAGTCCAAAAACTTCATAGAGAGAAGCAGATGACTATAGTTTTGGTATCACATACCATGGAAGAGCTAGCTAACTACGCTGAAAGAATAATTGTATTAGAAAAAGGGGAAATCATTCTAAATGACTGCCCTAAGGTAATTTTTCAGCAGGGAGAATTGCTAAAAAGTATCGGTTTGGGAATTCCAATGGTGACCGAACTGATGCTCAGATTAAAAGAACAAGGCTTTGGTGTACGAGATGACATTATCACTGTAGAAGAAGCTATATTAGAGTTAAAAAAGGTTCTGTGAGGTTAGAACTATGCTAAAGGATGTTACCATAGGTCAATATTACCCGGCGCAATCTTTATTGCATCACCTAGATCCTAGAACAAAAATGGTTTTTATTTTATTCTTTATGATTTCCTTATTTTCAACTAAAAGTTCAGTGGGTTATCTCTTTATTGGGATAATAACTTCTTTGTTAATTGGCTTATCCAAGGTTCCTGTTAAGTTTATTTTAAAAGGTCTAAAGCCTCTTATGATACTTATCAGTTTTACCTTTTTGATACATTTATTTTTTACGGCAGGTAACATTATATTTTCATTCGGTCCACTGAAAATAACTTTAGAGGGATTGAGACAAGGCATTTTTATCACCTTACGCCTAATTTATCTAATACTGGTTACGTCCTTACTGACACTTACAACTACGCCTATGTCATTAACAGACGGAATTGAAAAACTACTTACTCCTTTAAAACGGGTTGGCTTCCCAGCTCATGAACTGGCTTTAATGATTACAATTGCCCTACGTTTTATACCTACTCTAATTGATGAGACTGAAAAGATTATGAAGGCTCAAAAAGGAAGAGGTGTGGAATTCGATAAGGGGAGTATAATAAAAAGGTCGAAAAGTTTGGTCTCTATCCTAGTGCCACTGATAGTCAGTTGCTTTAGGAGAGCGCATGAGCTAGCCTTAGCCATGGAGTCTAGATGTTATAGAGGTGGAGAGGGAAGAACCAAACTGAAGGAACTTAAACACCAAACCATAGATTACCTAGGTTATCTATCGGGGTTGATATTAGTTGCTTTATCCCTTTTAATCCGCTTCTCGGTTTAGGGTGGTGTGGATTTATGAGAAATATTAAAATGACAATAGAATACGATGGTACTGACTACTGTGGTTTTCAAGTTCAAGAAAATACAGGTTTGCGTACAGTGCAAGGTGTTCTTGAAGAAAAGATAACTTTGCTGTCGAGGGAAACCATTAGAATTGCAGGAGCAGGAAGAACAGATTCTGGGGTACATGCAAGAGGACAAGTTGTTCATTTTTTAAGCCAGTGGACAGTCCCAAAAGAAAAAATAGCAGTTGCAGTGAATAGCGTCTTACCAAAAGACTTAGTAGTTAAATCTGCCGAAGATGTACCTAGTGAATTTCATGCCCGTTTCTCGGCTAAGGGGAAAAAATATCATTATAGAATTTACAATGATCCGATACCCTCAGCCTTTGAGGATAAATATTCTTGGTTCATTCCTTATCGCTTAGATTTTGAGAAGATGACGGAAGGGGCGAATTACCTTGTCGGTGAGCATGACTTTTCATCCTTTAAATCTAGTGGGTCAGTTATAAAGAATAATACTCGTACCATCTGGTCTCTAGACTTAACTCAACAAGGTCCTCTGATTGAGATAGAGGTAATGGGTAATGGTTTCCTTTACAACATGGTAAGGATAATTGCGGGTACTCTGATAGAGGTGGGGAGAGGCAAGCTAAAGCCCCTAGCTATAAAAGAAATTCTAAGTGCTAAGGATCGGAGTAAAGCAGGTCCGACAGCACCGCCTAAAGGACTATTCTTAACTGAGGTTTTCTATTAAAATTACTTGACTTTTAACTCTGGTTATCGTAAAATGTCTTTATGGTCTGCATATGCTAATCCAGAGCCCCGGGTTAGAATGCGGTTATTTTTAAGATTATGATTATGAAATGTTCGTAGTAAGGAGGGAAACACATGAGTACTTTTATGGCTAAGCCACTGGAAATTGAAAGAAAATGGTATGTAATTGATGCTGCAGGAAAAACCTTAGGTAGACTTTCTTCTGAAGCAGCTGCTATTTTAAAGGGTAAACATAAACCCATTTACACTCCCCACATAGATACCGGTGATTTTGTGGTTATTATCAATGCGGAGAAGATTGAGTTAACTGGTAAGAAGCTTCAACAAAAAATGTTCCACCGTCACTCAAGATATCCAGGTGGTTTAAAATCAATTAACTATCAAACTTTAATGAATAAGAAACCGGAAATGGCTCTTGAAAAAGCGATTAAAGGGATGTTGCCTCATAACCGTTTAGGTAGAGCTATGAGTAAAAAGCTTAATGTATATGCAGGAAACAAGCATCCTCATCAAGCTCAGCAACCAGAAGTATGGGAATTAAGAGGTTAAGGAAGGAGGAGTAATTACATGGCTCAAGTTCAATTTTACGGAACTGGACGACGCAAAAATGCAGTTGCCAGAGTACGCTTAGTGCCAGGTGACGGTAAATTCGTCGTTAACAATAAAAACCTTGCCGAGTATTTCGGTAAGAAGACTTCAGAACTTATCGTTAAACAGCCTCTTGTACTTACAGATACAATAGGAAAGTTTGATATTATTGCTAAGGTTCATGGTGGTGGAATTACAGGACAAGCAGGTGCAATTCGTTTAGGTATTGCTAGATCTTTATTAAAAGCTGATGATACTTTAAGAGGTCACCTTAAAAAAGCCGGATTCCTAACTAGAGATCCAAGAATGAAGGAAAGACGTAAATACGGTCTTAAGAAAGCCCGTAAAGCGTCACAGTTCTCAAAAAGATAATATTTCAAAGGAAGGACAACTTGTCCTTCCTTTTTTCATGAAAAATTATGAAGAATTCCTCCGGATTCCTTATAAGTCCTACACCACTGTTGGATGTCGTCCCTTATCCTGTTTTGTACAAAAAATTCAATATCAGTGCCATTCCCTTCGAAAATCTTTAGTAAGTTTCCATATACATAAAAGTACCCTATAAAGCAGGCTTTTTTCAAAGTGTCTACTCTATAGGGTCCTTTTTATTTACGCAACTATCTCTATTTTTTAGTAATATAATATATTATTTTTGTGAAACTTTAAACCTACTAACAGTTTCTTTAAGCTTTTCTGCCATTGATGCTAATTCCTCGGTGGAGCTTGCTATCTCTTCAATTCCTGCGGCGGTTTCTTGAGTAATAGCCGAAATGCCTTCGGTGACATTTACTATTTCTACACTATTAGTAGCCTGTTCCCTAGAAGTGTTTGCTATTTCTTGTACCATAATTGCAGTTTGAGCAACTAAATCGGATATCATCTCAAAAGCCTCTCCGGCTTCTGATGTCATAGTGCCACCTTTTGTCACGGCTTCTACAGCTAAAGTTGTATCTGTCTGAATTGTTGCGATTAACTGGGCAATCTCTTTTGTTGCTTCAGCTGATCTTTCCGCTAGTTGACGTACTTCTTCAGCGACCACAGCGAATCCTTTTCCGTGGTCCCCTGCTCTGGCGGCTTCAATAGCGGCATTTAGCGCTAACAGATTAGTTTGATCTGCAATCGCGTCAATAACTGTAATGATTTCACCTATCGTAGCTGAGTTTTCACTTAACTTGGTCATATTGGTGCTAATATCCTGCATGTTAATTACTACATTTTTAATAGTCTTGCCACCTTGGGCTGCTGTTTCGCTTGTTTCTTGGGCGGCCATGGCTGCCTTTTGAGCGTTACTGGCGGAAGTTTCAATTGCTGCTGACATTTGTTGAATGGTATAAGACACTTGCTGGACTTGGCCAGATTGTTCCTGTGAACCACTAGAAATTTGCTGTGTACTTGCAGATAATTGTTCACCAGATGCAGAAATGCTAACTGCGTTATCTTGCACTTCAAGTACTAAGGTTCGTAAGCTTTCTATCATTTTTCCAAAGTTAGCCGACAGAATGCCAATTTCATCTGAACTCTTTTCTTGTATACTTACTGTTAAATTACCCTTGGCTACTTCATCTGTCAGTTTATTCAAAACATGAATTGGTAATATAGAACGGCGAATTAAAAAGGTCACTAGTACCACTAAAATTACAGAAATAATTAGACCTAAAATAATACTTTGAGTTGTTTGGGATGTTATAGGTTTCATTATTACCTTTTCCGGAACATTAACAGCGACCGACCAACCGGCTAACTCAATAGGGTAGTAAAAGGTATACATTTTTGTGCTTTCATAATTAGTGAAGCCTAAACCATTATTTCCTTTAATCATTTCATTGGCAAGTTTTCTAGTGTCTTCTTCTAATTCTATGGCTTTCTTATTTAAAATAAATTCTTTTTCAGGGTGGGCTATAAAGGTGCTTTCGCGGTCAATCAAATAAGCAATAGCTCCATCATAGGTTTTAATCGAACCAACAATATCACTTACAGAGTCCAAAGCAATATCCATGCCCGCTATACCAAGAAATTCATTGCCTTTGTAAACAGGTGTTTCAATTGTGATTATTGGCTTTTGTTGTACAATTTCAATATAAGGAGTAGTTATATATAATTTATTAGCCTGTTTACCTTCAATATAATAGGAACGCTCATTTATAAAATAGTCATTAGGCGGTTCCCATTCATTAATGTCAAAGAATGTTTGACTAGCTTCTGATGAAAAGTGAATGTTTAAGATATTAGAATCTTGCTTAGCCAAAGATTTAATCATATTTAAGTATGAAATATACTCCTCTTTGTTTTGGTAGGATGAGGGACTTCTTTCTTTAGTTATTAGAGCAAAGTTAATCACATCATTTGAGTTTGCTAAAGTCTCAACAACGCCAGCGTACTTATACAAATAATTGCTAATTTCAGCCGCGGCTCTTCTTGCTGTTTCATGGCCTCCTGCTTCTACACTTGTTTTACCCATACTTTGCATTCCAGAATTGTTTGTAGCGATGATTACAGTAAATCCTATAAATAGCAATAGTAGTATAGGTAGCATGATTTTTGCAGCAAAAGAATTTTTATACCAGTTCATTTCGATTCCTCCATTCAGTTATTTGAATAATAAAAAAATTCATCAAGATTATTACGACAAATTTTTCCAAAAAGCTCCTATCAGCATAACCCTATATAGTTATGAAAACAACCAGAATAAACTTCGATTATAGGAATTATATTGCTTATTTTGAATATTCTACTTAATTTAAAAATTGAACTTATTAGTTAGTATTTTTATTCTTTAGAATAAAGGCATAATTCATTTTTTTTCTACATACCTTTAATCAGAAAATGTAAGGGGAGGAATAAAAGTGAAACCAATATACATCTACTTTTGGAGGCTTCGGAAAAGGTATTTAGTCTTAAGTTTGATTGTTATCACCCTATTAGTTATGGCCTACGCCAATGTAACTAACCGCATGGCCATGACCAGCATTGACGCCATGTCTTGGTCTTTAGCTAACAAGGTTATTGTAGTTGACCCGGGTCATGGAGGAATAGACCCTGGGGCCAAGGGAGTTACCGGGTTGGAAGAAAAAGAAGTAACCTTAGCAGTTGCTAAAAAACTTAAAATGCTATTAAGTCAGGCTGGTGCAGTGGTTATAATGACAAGGGAGACAGATACTGATTTAAGTGATCCTGGCTTATCAGGTTATACAGCACGAAAAAGGCAAGATCTGAAACTAAGGGCAAAGATTGCCAATGACAAAAAAGCCGATGTCTATATAGCTATTCACGGAAACAGTTTTCCACAGTCTCAGTATAGAGGAGCCCAGGTCTTTTACCAAAGAGGTAGTGAACCAAGTAAGTTTTTGGCAGATTCCATTCAGGCAGAATTTATAGAGACTCTAAAAAATACTGACAGAGTAGCTAAAGAAGATACTTTTATTACTATAAGAGAAACAAAGATGCCAGCTGTTATTGCTGAAATAGGGTTTTTATCTAATTCCCAAGAAGAAAAACTGTTAAAAGATCCAGCCTATCAAGAGGAAGTGGCCTGGAGTGTATATGCAGGATTAGTCAAATACTTTGTTGAGTCAGCAGAACAAAAAGAATAGACACCTTATATTTGTGGTAATTTTTTGGTAAGATAATTAGTAAAGATTGCGGCAGCTAGGAGGAGTTAGGTATGGGTATAGTTTTCACTGGGATATCTCCACATCCCCCAATAGTTATTCCTGAAATAGGGGGAACTGAGCGAGTCAAGGCCCAGAGCACAGAGAAAGGACTAAATACATTAGCCCAAAAAGTAATTGCCATGAAACCTGATACGGTGGTTATTATATCACCTCATGGTCCGGTATTTCAGGACGGAATTATTCTAAATGGAACAGAGAAATTAGAGGGGAACTTTGAGAATTTTGGGGTATCTGAGGTTGGTTTTAAAGTTGCTAATGACCGTGAATTAATTGGAGAAATAGAGAAGGAATGTGGTACAAAAGGAATTACCGCATTGGAGATGACCCACAAGACGGCTACTGAATATGGTACGTCACTTAAGTTAGACCATGGGGTGCTAGTTCCTTTATATTTCTTGAAAAAAGCCGGCTATGAGGGTTCATTAGTTTCTGTAACTATGGGCTTACTCAACTATCCACAACTATATAATTTTGGAGTCTGCCTCCAAAAAGCAGCAGAGAAGGTGGGGCGGAAAGTAGTTGTAATAGCTAGTGGAGACCTGTCCCATTGTTTAACAAAAGATGCTCCTGCAGGATATACTCCTGAAGGAACTGTTTTCGATAAAAAACTAGTTGACTTATTGAGTCAATTTAACCCCTTAGAGCTAGCGAATCTTGAAGATAATTTGATCAAAGGAGCTGGAGAATGTGGTCTAAGACCAATATTGATGATGCTTGGGGCCTTAGATGGTTACGAAGTAAATAGTGACATTATTTCATACGAAGGTCCTTTTGGTGTTGGATATTTAGTAGCTGGATTTAATATAGAAAGAAAAAACGTAAAAGTCTCTCTAGTGGATGCTATGTTTAATAGGTCAAAAGATAAAGTTCGTAAAAGAAGAGAAAATGAAAGCCCCTTCGTTAGCCTGGCGAGAAGAAGCTTAGAGCATTTTATAAGCACAGGAAAAAAGATTCCTGTAACCACCGAGGATAAAGAGCTGATGGATAGAGCTGGGGTTTTTGTATCTATAAAAAAAGACGGGCAACTAAGAGGGTGCATCGGGACAACCTCTCCTACTAAGGTTAATGTGGCAGATGAGATTATAGAAAACGCTATTAGTGCTGGAGTAAGAGATCCACGGTTTTTCCCCGTAGAAGAGGATGAATTAGATAGTCTGATGTATTCAGTTGATGTGTTAGGGCAGTCAGAGCCAATTGAAGATTTGGGTCAGCTAGACGTTAAGCGATACGGGGTTATAGTGCAAAGTTTAAAAGATGGAAGTGTTGGTTTATTATTACCTAATTTGGAAGGTATAGACTCAGTCGAGGAGCAAGTCCGAATAGCGAGGGAAAAGGCAGGGATAGGACAAGCGGAACCTATTAAGTTAAAGCGGTTTGAGGTAGTTAGATATTATTAGTGGCAGGTGGAGTCAAAACTCCATCTGAATTAAGTTTACTTTATTTGGAAAGAGGTGTCGTAGTGAAGGAAGCAAAATATTACCGAAAGGAATCTGAAAATAGAACACAGTGCTTACTATGCCCAAAATTCTGCAGTCTAGGGGAAGGTCAAAAGGGGTTTTGTCGTGTACGTAAAAATGAAGGTGGTAAGATATACGCTTTAAACTATGGGCAGATTTCTTCCTATGGTCTAGATCCCATAGAGAAGAAGCCTCTACATCAATTTTTCCCTGGTAAAGATATTTTCTCCATTGGGACGTACGGTTGTAATTTGGGTTGTGGTTTTTGCCAGAACTGGCAGATTGCTCATGGTGATCCCAAAACACTCTCCATGTCTCCTGAGGAGCTTGTTGCTACAGTTAAAAGAGAAGGTGGTCAGAGTAATATTGGAATAGCCTATACCTATTCGGAGCCTTTGATGTGGTATGAATATGTATTAGACGTGGCTAAGGAAGCACAAACTAAGGGTTTAAAAAATGTACTTGTCACCAATGGTTTTATTAACGAAGAGCCACTAAAGGAACTATTGCCATATATAGATGCCTTTAACATAGATGTTAAGGGGTTTACAGCAGACTATTACCATGAAGTTTGCAAAGGTGATTTAGCACCTGTCTTAAGGACTGTAGAAATAGCTGCTCAAAAAAGTCATGTAGAGGTCACTACTCTGCTTATTCCTGGGTTAAACGATTCCGAAGCAGAGCTTGAACAACTGGTGGACTGGCTAAGTGGGATCGACAAAAATATCCCGCTACATCTGTCTCGCTATTTTCCAAACTATAAGATGAAAAACGAAGCCACTCCTATAGAAACAATGAAAAGAGCCCAGGAGCAGGCAAGAGTCAAGTTGAGAAATGTTTACCTAGGTAACGTTAATATATAATCCCTGCAATAGACCCCCAAAGGAGGAATTTGTTGATAAAAATAGAATAATTTAGGAAAATGGCATTTTAATATGAATTGCTGGACTGGGGAGAGTTGTGTTGGTTTTTTCTATACCGTGGTATACGGCATTGTTCATTACAATACCGGAAACTTTTTTAGCTTTATTAGTAGGTTTCAAACTTTATAATATTCGGGTATCTAAACGAAAAGTTGCCTTATTGGCGATTTTAAATGCTGCTTTTGGTTATATAATAAGTTTATTATCTATTTATTTTGGCTTACATACTTTGATCATGTTAGCCTTTTTAGCTTTATTATCATATAGCTTACTAAAAATAAAATTTATTCAAGCTTTTATAGCTATTTTTACTGGAGTAATAATATTAGTAATAATTGAGATTGCGTTTATGCCGGTAATTTTAGAAATATTCTCATTAAATTTAGAGAATCTAGCTGAGACACCGTGGTTAAACTTTGCTCTTTTTTTACCTTCGGTATTAGTAATGCTATTGCTAAACGTTCTAATTGAAAAGTACAGCTTTACTCTCAATGACTTAAATTTTGTCTCTAGCAAACCTGAAAAAGGCACAAAGAACGAAAATAGAGAAAATAACGATAACGAAAATAACGTGGTACCGATTATAATTATATTAATCCAATGCTTTGTAATAATTACGCTAAACCACTACCTTAATGTTTTGAAGGATTCACTTGCATTAGATAAGTTATTAATTTTAATAAATCTTACAATGATAGCCTTTGCAATTGTGATGATCAGCTCGATCAGAAAAAGGGCAAGAATTAATCGAAAACTAACAGAGATTAATCTATTAAAATGTCATCTTGAACAAATGGCAGCCTTAACTAATATCTTACAAAGCCAAAAACATGAACATACAAGGCATATTCAAACTATTCAAGCCATGATCCATCTAGATGAAATAAGCAAAGCAAAAGAATATCTAGATGGCATTACAGAGGAATATTGGCACATGCAAGATGTTGTAAATGTAGGCCATCCAGCCTTAACGGCATTACTAAATTCTAAGCAAAAAATTGCTGAGAGCAAGGGAATTGAATTTGCCTTTAGTGTAAAATGTGATTTAACAAGTATTAAGGTAGAATCTTGGGACTTATGTAGTATTTTAGGGAATTTAATTGATAATGCCATTGAGGCTGTTATATTTAAGGAAAATAAAAAGCGTGTAGCTATTGAAATAAAACAAGAAAACAATAACTTTTTATTTTTTATAATCAATACCGGTCCTAAACTTCCACTAGGTCAACAACAGCAGATATTTGAAGCCGGCTATACAACCAAAGGATCCGAGGCTAGGGGATATGGTTTATTTCTAGCAAATAAACTTGTCATCAAGTATAAAGGTAAGATTAATATTGATTGTATAGACGGAAAAACCACCTTTATTGTTCAGCTTCCGGAGATAGTAAAAAATAATAATCAAAAATTTCATACTGACAGTAGTAATGATGTTGGAAAACAGTTGGGGTAGAACAGTATAGTACAAAAGGTAGTGATAGAAATTGTGTAAAGTATTAATTTTAGAGGATGAGGAATATACAAGAAGATATCTAGAAAAAATAGTCTCTGAGATTCCTTTAATAACTCAGATTATTGCCGCCGCTTCAGGTTCTGAAGCAATTAGTTTAGTGAAACAACATAGACCTGATATTATAATGGTAGATGTTGAATTGCAGCAAGATGAATTAAACGGAATTGAAATTGCTAAAATAATTTGCAAAATAAAGTCAGACGTTCACTTTATTTTTGTTACAGGATATTCTAAGTATGCAATCGATTCCTTTAGTGTTAATCCCCATGATTACGTTTTGAAGCCCGTTAAAAAAGAGAAAATCATAGAAACCCTATATGTTCTGATTGGAAAGCTTAAAACTAACAGTGAAGAAACCCACAAGCCAACAAAAATAATCGTAAAGGAAAAGGCCGTAACTTTTTTTATTTCTTTAGATGATATTCTATTCTTAGAAAGATTGGAAAGTAAAACCAAAATTCATACTGATCAGCGTGTCTTTGAAATTAGTCCAAAACTAACTGAAATAGCGTATAGCCTGACCCCTAATTTTTTAAGGGTTCATCAATCCTGCATAGTTAATGAAGATAAAATTAGTAAAATCAGAGAGTTAACAAATAGGACTTACGAAGTAGAATTTCAGGGGTACAAGCAAAAGGCTATAATAAGTAGATATAAATATCAAGAATTTAAAGAAAAATTTACTCCTTCTTATTGAGGGAGTTTTTTGGTTAAAAAAGCCTCTATAGTGGCTAAATATGGTTCGAATGTGGCTAAATAGGATGAATGAGAAGGAAGAATCATAGAAAGACAGAATATTTTGTAAAACTGACACGATTAGGGAAATGCTTTAAGTAGGGAGTGATTAGCATTAGAAGAGACCAAGAATTAATTATTACTACTATTTCAATTGTGTTATTTATAGCAGTGATATTTCTAACTGTAACGTTAATTGGAAGAGGTTAAAGGTAATACCACTTTCGGTATCGTTTGGCGTATATGAAAACAATTAAAGGTTATATTGATAGAAAATAAAAGCTTCCCATAAGGGTAGCTTTTTTAGCATAGAAACAAAAAAGTTATTGAATTTTTATACACAAATATGTATAATTATAAATAATATGTAATGTAAGACTAAAATGCTCGTTCAATGGAAATGGGAGGTCGTCGGATATGATTAAGGTTGGAATAATAGGTGCTACGGGTTATACGGGAGCAGAACTAGTAAGGTTAATTGCAAGGCATCCTAAGGCAGAGCTTGTTATACTTACATCCCAAAGTTATGTGGGAGAAAAGTATATAGATATATATCCCCACTTAAGCAATTTTGTAGATTTGGAATGTTCGGAGCAGGATATAAGTCAGGTTATCGATAAATCCGATGTAATCTTTACAGCTCTACCGCACGGCTTATCAATGGATATAGTAGCTGAGATTAAAACTAAAGGCAAAAAGGTTATCGATTTAGGCGCTGATTTTCGCTTAGATGACGGTTCTTTATACGAGGAATGGTATAAAGTTACTCATTCACAACAAGACTTATTAGAATCAGCAGTATATGGTCTACCAGAATTAAAAAAAGAACAAATTGCGCAAAGTTCAATTATTGGAAATCCAGGTTGTTACCCAACCAGTTCCATTTTGGCTTTAGCTCCTCTGTTGCAGGAGAAACTGATTGATTTAAATTCAATTATTATTGATTCTAAGTCAGGAGTTTCCGGTGCCGGAAGAGGACTTAGCCTTGCTTCTCACTATTCGGAATGCAATGAAAACCTCAAAGCCTATAATATTGGAGTGCATAGACATATTCCCGAGATTGAACAAGAACTAAGTAAAGTGGCTGGAAGCGAGGTAAGAATATCCTTTACACCACACTTAATTCCAATGACGAGGGGCATTCTGACAACTACCTATAGTAATTTAGTTAAAGATCTAAGTTTAGAGGAAGTTTATGCTTTATATCAGGACTTCTACCTTCAGAAACCCTTTGTGCGCGTACTGTCACCAGGGCAATTACCGCAGACTAAATGGGTAGCTGGGTCTAACTTTTGCGATATAGGTCTTACTGTAGATAAACGAACCAACAGAGTTATAGTTGTTTCGGCTATAGATAATTTAATCAAAGGTGCAGCGGGGCAGGCTATTCAAAATATGAACTTGATGTTTGGCTTACCAGAAGAGACTGGTTTAGATTTTCCAGGCATGTATCTCTAGATGAAGATAACAGGAGGAAGGCAAAATGGAAGAACAATTAGAACATAAATATTCTATCATTGGAGGGGGAATTACTGCCCCTAAGGGTTTTAAGGCCAGCGGTTTAACTGCAGGGATCAAAAAGAATGGTAAAAAGGATCTAGCACTAATTTACTCTGAAGTGGTTGCTAATAGTGCTGGAGTATTTACAACTAATAAGGTTAAAGCAGCACCACTATGTATTACTATGGAGAATTTAGAGGATGGGAAAGCTCAGGCTGCAATCGTTAACAGCGGCAATGCTAATGCTTGTACCGGTGAGCGAGGCTATTTGGATGCCTTGGAGACGGTGAAAACAACTGCTGAAGCTTTGGGCATAAAGGACAAAGATGTTATGGTTTCTTCCACAGGGGTTATTGGTGTACAATTGCCGGTAAATAAAGTTATAGATGCTATCCCTACCGCAGTAAAATCCCTTAGTTTAGAGGGTAATAAGGATGCGGCTGAAGCCATAATGACTACTGATACTTTTATGAAAGAAGTAGCTGTACAGTTTCAGATAGGTGAGCAAACAGTATCCATCGGAGCTATGGCCAAAGGTTCTGGAATGATTCATCCCAATATGGCTACAATGTTAGGTTTTGTTACAACCGATGTGAATATAGAGCAGAAAGCATTACACCAAGCTCTAAAGTATGCTGTTAACAGGTCCTTCAATATGATCACTGTTGATGGTGATACAAGCACTAATGATATGGTAGTAGTTATGGCTAACGGGTTGTCAGGCAATCAAGACATTAGCTTAGGTAGTGAAAATTACTACCTGTTTAGAGAGGCATTGGCTTTTACATGTACTTACTTAGCCAAAGAAATCGCTCGTGATGGTGAGGGAGCGACAAAGTTATTAGAAGTGGTTGTTGAGAATGCTCCAACAGAAGAGGATGCTAAAAAAGCCGCTCTTGCCGTCGCTAAGTCCAGTTTAGTCAAAACAGCGATATTCGGAGAAGATGCTAACTGGGGAAGGATAATTGCAGCAGTGGGCTATTCCGGAGCTGAATTTCAGCCGAACTTAGTAGATATCTTCTTAGGTTCAGAAAAAATGGCCGAAAAAGGCTGTGGGTTAGAGTTTGATGAAGCTAAGGCCAAAAAAATATTAGAAGAAAAATACGTGACAATTAGAGTGGACCTTAACTCCGGGAATCATATGGCCACGGCTTGGGGTTGTGACTTATCCTATGAATATGTAAAAATAAATGCTGATTATAGAACTTAGTTATCTAGGTTATGTGTTAAGAGGTGAGTTGGATTGAACCTAAATAAGTTGGCATACTTAGTAAGATACTATTGGAGGGCAGAATTATTAGGCCAGAAAAAGCCGATTTTAGGTGGTATTAAAATAACTTATAAATGCAACTTAACCTGCCCCCAGTGTCCCTACTGGCACCGAAAATACAAGGAAGTTGGCTTTCAGAAGCTGGTTGGGATTATGGATAAAATGTTTGAGGCAGGAGTAAGGATATTAATCCTTGAGGGTGGTGAGCCACTACTCTGGAGAGATGGAGAATATAGGCTCGAGGACTTGGTGATTGAGGCTAAAAGGCGGTTCTTCACAGTAGGGTTAACCACTAACGGAACAATGCCAATAGAGACTAATGCTGATGTTGTTTGGGTAAGTGTGGATGGACTTCGAGCTACACATAACCAATTGAGAAGCAACTCTTTTGATCGAGTAATGACTACTATAGAGAATTCACGCCACCTAAAGATATTTGCTAATATAACCATTAATAAAATAAATGCTGGTGAGGTACCAGAATTAGTTAAGTTTCTTAAAGGAAAGGTTAAAGGGATTACCATTCAGTTTTTCTATCCCTATCAAGAAAGCGAAGATTTGATGTTATCCCAAGAACAAAGGGTCGAAGTGCTGGAAAAGCTTATTGAACTAAAGCGACAGGGGTATCCTCTTAATGATTCCATTACAGCTTTGGAAGCTTTGAAATATAATACTTGGCACTGTGAACCCTGGATGCTGTGTAATGGTGAACCCGACGGCACCATAAACTGGGGATGTTATCTTAGAAACCGGACCGACGAGCAGGATCCTTGTAAACATTGTGGGTTTGCGGCCCATACAGAAATATCTTTAGCTTATCAAGGAAGCCTAGGGGCTTTATGGTCGGGTAAAAATATACTAGATATCTTTTAATTTGGTGGAGGTTAGGAAATGATGTTATCAGCTCTTGAAAAAGCGAATGTCTTAGTAGAGGCATTACCTTATATAAAGAAATTCTATGGAAAAACTGTAGTTATTAAATATGGCGGTAATGCTATGATCGATGAGGACTTAAAGCGCAAGGTAATTACAGACATTGTGCTCATGAAATATGTCGGTATGAACCCGGTTGTTGTGCATGGTGGAGGGCCGGAAATAACCGGTATGCTTAAGAGAGTTGGCAAAGAAACAGAGTTTATTGGTGGCTTGAGAGTTACGGATAAGGAAACAATGGAGATTGTAGAAATGGTTCTAGTGGGGAAGATTAATAAAGAGATTGTGGCTCTTCTTAATGAATTTGGTGGGAAAGCCGTTGGCTTGTCCGGTAAAGACGCTACCTTGATAGAAGCAAAACGCAAGCAAGGGCGAATAATCAAAGATGGCATTGAAAGTTTTTGTGATATCGGCTTTGTAGGCGATGTGGCTAAAATAAACCCTGCAATAATAAATAGCTTAATTTCCCAAAGCTATATCCCTGTAGTTTCCCCTGTGGGGGTAGGAGAAGATGGCGAAAGCTATAATATCAATGCTGATTATGTGGCCGGTGAAATCGCTAAATCTCTCGAAGCAGAAAAACTAATCTTGCTAACAGATGTGGAGGGCATTTTTAGGGATTTTAACGATAAAGGATCTTTGATTTCGGAACTTGAGTTAGAAGACGTAAACGAATTGATTAGAACGGGAGTAATTGCGGGGGGGATGATTCCAAAGGTAGAGTGTTGTGTCGAGGCTCTACAAGGAGGAGTTAGTAAAACTCATATCGTAGACGGACGCAAACCCCATAGCATTCTGCTAGAAATCTTCACAAATGAAGGGGTCGGCACCATGGTTGTAGATAAAAGAATTAAAACCGGGGGTGTGAAGTAAATGAAAACGCAAAAAATCATAGAGAATACGGAACAATATGTTATGAATACTTATGGTCGTATTCCAATCGCTTTAGTTGAAGGAAGCGGCGTTATGGTTTGGGATTCAGAGGGCAAAAAATATTTAGATTTTGTGAGTGGGATTGCTGTAAATGCATTAGGACACTGTCCGCCCATGGTAGTAGAGGCTATTAATGAACAGGCACAAAAACTGATACACTGTTCAAACCTTTACCATATAGAGCTACAAGGAAAACTAGCAAAGTTCTTAGTTAAAGTTTCCGATTTAGATAAAGTATTCTTCTGTAATAGTGGGGCCGAAGCAACTGAAGCTGCTATCAAACTAGCTCGTAAGTACGCTAAATTAACCTGGGGTAAGGAAAAGTATGAAATCATTACCATGGAAAACTCCTTTCACGGTCGGACTTTAGCTGCCATTACGGCTACCGGTCAACCTAAGTATCATCAGGGTTTTGAACCTTTGCCTACGGGCTTTAAATATGTACCTTTTAAAGATTTAAATGCTCTAAAAGAAGCAATTACACCAAATACTTGTGCCATCATGCTAGAACCAATCCAAGGTGAGGGCGGTGTAAACGTACCTGATCTAGAATACATTCAGGGCGTTAAAAAGCTTTGCAATGATAATAATCTGTTGTTAATATTTGATGAAGTTCAAACTGGTGTTGGTAGAACAGGAAAACCTTTTGGCTATCAGCATTTTGGTGTAATGCCAGATATTATTACCCTGGCTAAAGCCTTGGGCGGCGGCTTCCCAATCGGTGCAATGATGGCTACTGATGAAGTGGCTAAAGCTTTCCAACCCGGTGATCATGCTTCGACTTTTGGTGGCAATCCTTTAGCTTGTGCCGCTGCCTTAGCCACAGTTGAAACCATGATTAACCAAAATATAATGGATAAGGTGCAAAAGGTAGGCGCTTATTTCATGTATAAGCTGAAAGAGCTTCAGCATACCTATTCCTTTATTACAGATGTAAGAGGAAAAGGTTTAATGCTGGGAATGGAATTAACCGTAGACGGTGTTCAGGTAGTAGAAAACTGTAGGAAGAATGGTTTGTTAATAAATTGTATTGGCGGTAAGGTTCTTCGTTTTGTGCCTCCTTTAATTATAACTGAGAGTCAGATTGATGAAGCATTACAAATATTGAAGAGAGCATTTGAGGAAGTGGAGGTATAGCATGAAGGGGTTTTTAGTATTAGAGGATGGAAAGACATTTGAGGGTGAGGCCTTTGGCTGTGTGAAGGAATCTTACGGCGAAGTGGTATTTAATACAGGTATGACAGGTTATCAAGAGATTCTGACAGATCCATCCTATTGTGGTCAGATTGTAACCATGACCTACCCTTTGATCGGTAACTATGGCATTAATGAAGATGATTTTGAGTCCAAAAGATCCTACGTACGGGGCTTTATCGTTAAAGAAGTTTGTTCTACGCCTAGTAATTGGAGATCTCTTTATAAGTTAGATGAATATTTAAAAGCTAATGAAATTATGGGTCTATCAGGAATTGATACTAGGGCTTTGACTAGAAGGATTAGAAAAACCGGTGCTATGAGAGGTTTCTTAACTAACAGTACTAGTCGAGTTGCTGAGATTCTAAAAGAACTTTCTAATATGCCTAAAATCTTTGGGCCGGAACTAGTCAACACCGTTACTACAAAAGAAGAGTATTGTATACCCGGAAAAGGTAAAAAGGTGGTTCTGATAGATTTTGGAGCTAAAGAAAATATTATTAGGTCATTAAGAAGTTATGATTGTGATCTTGTGATCGTTCCGGCTACGACCACAGCTCAAGAAATCCTTGCGCATAATCCTGATGGGATTATGCTTTCAAATGGACCTGGGGATCCAACAGATGTCCCTGATGCTATTGATGCGGTAAAGAAACTAATAGGTCAAAAGCCCATCTTCGGAATTTGTCTTGGTCATCAAATTATAGGCTTAGCCTTTGGCGCAAAATCCTTCAAACTAAAGTTTGGGCATCGGGGCTCTAACCACCCCGTCCAGGATTTAAAAACAGGTAAAGTATATATTACGTCCCAAAATCATGGCTTTGCCCTTTCGGAAGAGGGTTTAGCTGAGAAGAAGATTCTTATTACTCATAAGAATCTGAATGATAATACAGTAGAAGGCTTAGAACATCAGGAACTCCCCGTATTTTCGGTGCAATATCATCCCGAAGCAGCACCGGGGCCCGAGGATTCAGCCTATCTTTTTGACAAATTCTTAAACATGATGAATGCTAGCTAATTGGGGAGGTCACTAAATGCCAAAAAGAGAAGAACTTAAAAAAGTAATGGTTATTGGTTCCGGCCCCATAATTATCGGGCAGGCGGCTGAATTTGATTATGCAGGTACCCAGGCCTGCAAAGCCTTAAGAGAAGAAGGCCTAGAGGTAGTTTTAGTTAATAGTAATCCGGCAACAATTATGACTGATGGCAACATTGCTGATAAAGTATATATTGAGCCTTTAACCTGGGAGTCGGTGGCAAAAATTATTGAGCTGGAAAAACCAGACGGTTTGGTTCCCACCTTAGGAGGCCAAACTGGCTTAAACTTAGCTGTGGAGCTAGCGAGTCGAGGTGTTTTAGAGGAGCATGGAGTCATTTTACTAGGAACCTCCTTAGAAGCTATAAAAAAGGCAGAAGACAGAGAGTTATTTAAAAACTTAATGTTAGAACTAGGTCAACCGATTCCGGAAAGTGCCATTATTTCATCCCTAGACGAGGCTTTAAAGTTTGCTGAGGAGATAGGTCTACCCTTGATTGTCAGACCGGCCTACACTCTCGGAGGAACTGGTGGGGGTATAGCCCATGATATCGAGGAACTCGTTTCGATTACGAACCATGGTTTGAACAAAAGCATGATTGGGCAGGTACTGCTTGAACAAAGCGTAGCCGGCTGGAAAGAAATAGAGTATGAAGTAATGCGAGATAGCAACGATAACTGCATTACTATTTGTAATATGGAAAATCTAGATCCTGTAGGGGTACACACGGGAGACAGTATTGTAGTTGCGCCATCGCAGACTTTAGCGGATAAAGAATATCAAATGCTGCGCACTGCTTCTTTAAAGATAATCAGAGCTTTAAAGATTGAAGGCGGCTGTAATGTGCAGTTTGCTCTGGACCCCTTTAGTATGAACTATATTGTGATTGAGGTAAATCCCCGTGTAAGTCGCTCTAGTGCACTAGCCTCAAAGGCAACGGGATACCCAATCGCTAAGATGGCAGCAAAAATTGCTATTGGGTTAACCTTAGACGAAATTGTAAATCCTGTTACGGGCAAGACTACGGCTTGTTTCGAGCCTGCTCTGGATTATGTGGTAGTAAAAATACCGAGATGGCCTTTTGATAAGTTTATTTCAGCTGACCGACGTTTAGGCACGCAAATGAAGGCTACCGGGGAAGTAATGGCAATTGACCGGAGTTTTGAAGGTGCTTTAATGAAAGCTTTACGTTCTCTCGAAATTGACGTAAATAGTCTATTGATCAAAGGTGCCTCAACATGGACTGAGATGGAAATTGAGGCAAAATTAACTGCTCCTGATGATGAGAGAATATTTGTTCTCGCAGAAGCCTTTAGAAGATGCATGACTTTAAAAGAGGTCCATCAGCTAACTCAGATAGATTATTTCTTCCTTCATAAAATAAAACATTTAGTTGATATGGAAGAGGAGCTTAAGAAGGCCGGACCGGGGATAGACTCTAACCTTTTAAAGAAGGTCAAGACCCTTGGTTTCCCTGATGCCTATATTGCTCAATTAGTGGGAGCTAATGAATCTGACATTAGAAGGCTTAGACTAACCTATAACATTAAGCCGGTATATAAAATTGTTGATACTTGTGCTGCCGAATTTGAAGCAGTCACCCCATACTACTACTCCACCTATGAAGAGGAGGATGAAGTTGAGGTAAGCGATAAAGAAAAAGTAATTGTTTTAGGTTCAGGTCCCATTAGGATAGGGCAAGGGATTGAGTTTGATTATTGTTCTGTGCATTCAGTTTGGGGCCTAAAAGAGGAAGGCATTGAGTCCATTATTATCAATAATAATCCAGAAACAGTAAGTACAGATTTCGATACTTCCGATAAATTATATTTTGAACCTCTTACAACCGAAGATGTTTTAAATATAATTGACAAAGAAAAGCCTCTTGGCGTTATCGTTCAGTTTGGAGGTCAGACGGCAATAAACCTAGCAGAGGATTTAGAAGCGGCAGGAGTTAGGGTCTTAGGGACTCCCGTGGCTAGCATCGATATAGCGGAAGATAGAGAGAAGTTTGAAAAGCTGTTAAAGAAGCTAGAAGTCCCGCAGTCGGAAGGCAAAACTGCCTTTGCTGTAAACGAGGCTAAAGAAATTGCTGAGGCTTTAGGATATCCGGTACTAGTTCGTCCCTCCTACGTTTTAGGTGGTAGGGCTATGGAAATCGTAAATAGCACAGAAGAACTACTAAAATATATGAAGACCGCCGTACAGGTTACACCAAAACATCCGGTTTTAGTTGATAAATATATTAAGGGCAAGGAAGTCGATGTGGACGCGATTGGAGATGGCGAAAATATACTAATCCCTGGGATAATGGAGCACATCGAACGAGCGGGTGTCCATTCTGGAGATAGTATCGCGGTGTATCCACCTCAGACTCTCAATCAAGTGGTTATTGATAAAATTATTGATTATACCACAAAGATAAGTAGAGCTCTCCAGGTAAAAGGTTTGATTAATATTCAATATGCCGTTGATGGTTCTGAAGTTTTCGTCTTGGAGGTCAATCCTAGAGCTTCAAGAACTGTGCCTATTTTAAGTAAAGTAACGGGGGTGCCGATGGTAAATGTGGCTACCCGGAGTATGTTAGGTAAGAGTTTACAAGATTTAGGCTATACCCCAGGCCTTTGGGTGCAGTCTGAGTATGTCACTGTAAAAGCTCCTGTTTTTTCCTTTGAGAAGTTGACCCTTGTGGATACTTCCTTAGGACCGGAAATGAAATCTACGGGTGAAGTTATGGGAGTTGATAAAGATTTTGCTAAAGCTCTATATAAAGCTTTAGTTGGGTCAGGTCTGATTATCCCTACCAGTGGAAGTATTTTAGTTTCTGTAGCTGATAAAGATAAGGAAGAGATTGCCGATATTATTAGAGAATATGACAAGTTAGGGTTCAAAATTTATGCTACTGAGGAAACTGGTGAATATTTGAATAGGGCTCAGATTGCTGCAGAAAAGATTGAGGTTAAAGGACCCCGGTCCTGTGAAAAATTAATGGGCTTGATTAAATCGGGAGAAATATCCATGGTTGTAAACACCCCAACCAAAGGAAAAGAACCGACCAGAGTAGGCTTCAAAATCAGAAGAGCTGCGGCAGAATATAGGGTACCGTGTTTAACTTCTTTAGATACTGCAAAAGCTTTACTAGACATCATTCCGTTTTTACAGCAGGGACAAAAGGCGGAGCCGGTTAACCTAAATGAATTCACTGCCCATTTACAAAAAAAATAGGTTATCGTACAATATAAGGGATGGCTAATAATGCCATCCTTACGGAGGTAATTAAGAAATGAACAAAGAGAAGTATCAAGGACGAGATTTTTTAGCTTTGGCTGATTATAGTCCGGACGAGATCTTGGAGCTACTCGAGGTGGCCAAAGATCTGAAGGAGAAGCAGAAAAAGGGAATTCCTCATGAAATTCTTAAAGGTAAAACTTTGGGGATGATTTTTCAGAAATCTTCCACAAGAACCAGAATATCATTTGAAGTTGCAATGTATCAACTCGGAGGTCAACCGCTGTTCTTAAGTGGTAGAGACCTACAGCTTGGAAGAGGCGAAACAATCGCCGACACTGCCCGAGTACTTTCGCGTTATTTAGATGGTATCATGATCAGAACCTTTTCGCATGAGGAGGTTAAGGAATTAGCTGAACATGCCGATATTCCTGTTATTAATGGATTGACAGATTTGCTTCACCCTTGCCAGGTTTTAGCTGATCTCTTGACAATCCAAGAACATAAAGGCGAACTAAAAGGCTTAAAATTGGCCTATATTGGTGATGGTAATAATATGGCCCATTCATTAATGATTGGGGGAGCCAAGGTGGGAATGGATGTTTATATCGCTTGTCCAAAAGGGTATGAACCAGACCCATCGATTTTAGAACTGGCCCAGGAGATTTCAGCTACCACTGGTGCCGAAGTTAAGGTTACAAACGATCCAACTGAAGCTGTCAACATGGCTGACGTTGTTTATACTGATGTCTGGGCAAGTATGGGTCAAGAAGAAGAACAGGCTGAAAGAGTAAAAGTTTTTGCGTCTTTCCAAGTAAATGACAACTTGGTTAAGCTTGCTAAAGCGGATTATCTCTTTATGCATTGTCTGCCGGCTCATCGGGGCGAAGAAGTAACTGAAGAGGTATTAGAAGGCCCTAATTCTGTAGTCTTCGATGAAGCGGAAAACCGTCTTCATGCACAGAAAGCAGTATTAGCCTTATTGATGTAAATATATACAAGGATAGGCGAGGTGGGTATTAATGAAGGACTTAAGATTTGCAGCTAGGATGGATACAGCCAGCGGTTCAGTAGTAAGGGAAATATTAAAGCTTACTCAACAAAAAGATATTATCTCCTTCGGTGGTGGGATGCCTTCAGCAGATAGTTTCCCTGCAGAAGAATTAAGGTTAGCGGCAGAAAAGGCCTTTACGGAGGATAGTAATCTATTGCTTCAGTATGGTGTCTCAGAAGGTTATTTGCCTCTAAGAGAGTATATTGTTAATTGGATGCAAGAAAAAGGAATGGACATAACCGTTGATAATGTTTTAATATTATCTGGATCTCAGCAAGGGTTAGATTTAATGAGTAAGGTTTTTCTAAATGCTGGTGACCAAGTTGTTGTGGAAAGTCCGTCTTATTTATCTGCTTTTCAGATTTTCAACTTATATCAAGCAGAGTTTTTGATGGTCCCCAGTGATTTAAGTGGAATGGAAGTCGATAGACTTGAGGCAATGTTAGTAGAAAATAAACCAAAGTTGCTTTACGTTATCCCTACCTTCCAAAACCCTACGGGAATCACTATGACTTTAGAAAGAAGAAAGAAGCTTTTAGAAATTGCGGCTAAGCATAATGTAATTATAATCGAGGATGATCCTTATGGTTGGTTACGTTACGAAGGTGAGGAATTACCAACCCTAAAGGCTTTAGATAAGAATAATCAGGTTGTTTATCTTGGTAGTTTTTCTAAGATAGTTTCACCGGGACTAAGGGTGGGCTTTGCTATTGGTGACCCTGATATTTTAGGCAAAATGGTAATAGGGAAGCAGACTACAGATGTACATACTAATAACTTAGCTCAAAGAATGATTCATAGCTTCTGTACAGATAATTCCTTAGAAGGACATATTGAAAAGATTAGTGTCATGTACAAGGAAAAGAGAGACCTAATGCTTTCGGCTATGGATAAGTATTTTCCCGCCGAATTGACCTGGACAAGACCTGAAGGCGGACTTTTTATCTGGGCAACCTTGCCTCAAGGTTTAAATAGTAAAGATTTGCTTAAAAAAGCAATTCAAGAGAAAGTTGCAATTATTCCTGGGGAGCCTTTCTACGCTGATGGAAGTGTAAAGAATACCTTTAGATTGAACTTCTCTAATGCGGATAAAGCCTTGATTGAAGTTGGAATTGAAAAGTTGGGCAAAACTATTAAGGACTTCTTAAAAGAAAACGTAATCTAAAGTTCTATTTCCACCATCACAAATAAAAGTTAGTAAGGAGTAGAAAAAATGAGTGAAACTAAGAAAGTTGTTTTAGCTTATTCTGGAGGATTAGATACCTCGATTATCATTCCTTGGCTCAAGGAAAACTACGGATATGAAGTTATCGCCATGGCAGCCGACTTGGGACAGGGAGAAGAGCTTGATCATCTTAATGAGAAAGCAATTGCCACTGGAGCAAGCAAGATTTATATTGAAAACCTGCAAAAAGAATTTATTGAAGAATTTATTTATCCTACTTTAAAAGCGGGTGCTATTTATGAGGGTAAATATCTTCTGGGCACTTCCTTTGCTAGACCTTTAATTGCTAAGCGTCTTGTAGAGATTGCCAGAGCCGAAGGGGCAGAAGCAATTTGTCACGGTGCTACCGGCAAAGGTAACGATCAAGTGCGTTTTGAGTTAGCCGTAAAGGCCTTGGCACCTGATTTAAAAATAATTGCTCCTTGGAGAATTTGGGATATTAAATCTAGAGAAGATGCTATTGATTATGCTGAGGCTAGAGGTATTCCAATTCCAGTAACCAAGCAAAAGAATTATAGCATGGATAGAAATTTGTGGCACCTAAGCCATGAAGGTTCCGACCTAGAAGATCCTTGGAATGAACCAAAGAACGATATGTTGATGTTAATTACTCCACCGGAAAAGGCTCCGGACCAACCAACTTATATCGAACTTGAATTCGAAAAAGGAATTCCGGTCAAGTTAAACGGTGCAGACATAGGTTCGGTAGAACTTATGGAAAAACTGAACGAAATCGGTGGAAAAAACGGCATTGGTATTGTTGATATGGTAGAAAACCGCCTTGTAGGAATGAAATCAAGGGGTGTTTACGAGACACCGGGTGGTACTATCCTTTACGCTGCACACCGAGAACTAGAGTTATTATGTTTAGATCGTGCTACACTTCACTATAAGGATATCGTGGCCCAGCGTTACGCTGAACTAGTTTATGATGGTGTTTGGTACGCACCCTTAAGAGAAGCTATCGATGCTTTCGTTGATCGTACTCAAGCAACGGTTACCGGATTAGTAAGACTTAAATTATATAAAGGGAATTGCACACCAGCAGGCTCTAAATCCGATTACTCCCTATACAGTGAGGAACTTTCAACCTTCGGGGAAGACGAAGTATATAATCAGCACGATGCTGAAGGCTTTATTAACTTATTTGGTCTACCATTAAAAGTTCAGGCCATGATGGAGCAAAAGACAGGCTTAAAGAAAAAATAGTCTTTTTTTATGGTCACCAGTTTACCGCTGGTGACTAATTTTTAAGTAAACATTCAGGAAAGAGTTAAAAACGTGTTATGTAGCGGGACTCGATACGTAGTGCTTGTCGAAACCTCTGGTTTCGGTAACAACACTAGTGAGGTCCAGAGCGAAATAAATGTTTTCACTCTTTGCTACAAAGTGCTTATAATTATAAAACAGGGGTGAACTGTAATAATGAAACTTTGGGGTGGAAGGTTTGAAAAGCAGACGGATAAATTGGTTGAGGATTTCCACTCTTCCATAGCTTTTGATCAAAGGCTGTATAAGCAGGATATCGAAGGAAGTAAAGCCCATGCCAGAATGCTGGGCAAAGTAGGGGTAATCACGGAGGCTGAAGCTGAGGAAATAGTAGCTGCTCTAGATGTAATACTAGCCGAAATTGAACAGGGTACCGTAGAATTTGAGGTTGAAGCTGAAGACATTCATATGAACATTGAAAAGCTGCTTACAGCTAAAATTGGATATCTAGGCAAGAAGCTACACACTGCAAGAAGTAGAAACGACCAAGTGGCTTTAGATATTAGAATGTATCTTAAAGAAGAAATTAAAGAAACGATTAACTTAATAATCGGGTTGCAGGAGGTAATTCTGACTAAGGCTGAAGCCAACCTGAACACTATTATGCCCGGATATACCCATTTGCAAAGAGCACAGCCCATAACCTTTGCTCATCACTTAATGGCCTATTTTCAGATGCTCCAGCGTGACGTTGAGAGATTCTATGGTTGTTATGATAGAACTAACATGCTACCTTTAGGTTCGGGGGCTTTAGCTGGAACTACTTTCCCCCTAGACAGGCACTTTGTAGCCGAGCAACTTGGTTTTAAAGACATAACTGCCAATAGTCTCGATGGAGTAAGCGATAGGGACTTTGCCGTCGAGTACACTTTTGCAGCATCTATGGTAATGATGCACTTAAGTAGATTTTGTGAGGAATTAGTAAATTGGTCCTCGGCCGAGTTTAACTTCGTCGAAATGGATGATGCCTATAGTACAGGTAGCAGTATCATGCCTCAAAAGAAAAATCCCGATGTAGCCGAGTTGGTAAGAGGTAAAACAGGGCGTGTTTATGGTGATTTAATGGCTTTACTTACGGTGATGAAGTCCTTACCTTTGGCTTACAACAAAGACATGCAGGAAGATAAAGAATCGCTGTTTGATGCTATCGACACCGTAAAAAAGTGTCTTTTGGTATTTAAACCCATGATTGCTACACTAAAGGTAAAAAAAGATAAAATGTATCAAGCCACTAAAGGAGGCTTTACAAACGCCACTGATGTAGCTGATTATCTAGCCAAAAAGGGAGTTTCTTTTAGAGATGCTCATGAAATCGTCGGTAAAGCGGTATTGTACTGTATCAAAGAAGAAAGAGCCCTGGATGATCTTACCTTAGAGGAGTATAAAGGATTTTCGCCTGTCTTTGAAGAAGATATATATGAGGCTATTTCTATTGAAAAGTGTGTGGAAGCTAGAAAGACCCCTGGTGGTCCTAGTCCAGAAACGGTTAAAGTATCAATAGAGAGAGGCAATGATGAAATTGCCACAAGCAAAGCAAGGGTCAGTGCCCTGTAATAATTAGATTACAGCTAACCTTGGATTGCTTAGAGATCTAAATATTTGTTAATTACTTTGTTGGAGAGGTGGAAGGTTTTGAAAATTATTGTCCAAAAGTTCGGTGGAACTTCAGTGGCAACTGAAGAAGCCAGGGATATGGCTATTAATAGAGTTATTGAGGCTAAAAAGCAGGGTTATGCTCCAGTAGTAGTTGTTTCTGCTATGGGACGAAAGGGAGCCCCCTACGCCACAGATACTCTTATCGGTCTCTTGCGCTCAATTGAGGAAGATATTGATAAGGGAGTTTTGGATTTATTGGTTTCTTGTGGAGAACTTATCTCTACAACTGTAATGGCTCACTCTATAAAAGCGAAGGGTTATTCAGCTGTAGCATTAACCGGTGGTCAAGCAGGCATTTCCACAGATGGTCAGTTTGGGAATGCTCAAATATTAGAAGTGAATCCTGAGCAGATTATAAAGAATTTAGAGGCAGATAAAATCGTTGTTGTAGCTGGTTTCCAAGGAATAGATGCTTGTGGTGCAACTACTACCCTAGGCAGAGGTGGAAGTGATACAACAGCCACAGCCTTAGGGGCTGCCTTGAAGGCAGAGATGGTAGAGATATATACTGATGTTGACGGAGTGATGACTACTGATCCTAGACTTGTTCCTGAGGCTCAAATTCTCTCTGCCGTAACTTACAAGGATATTTGTGAGATGGCTCATCAAGGTGCGAAGGTTATTCACCCTAAAGCAGTAGAAATTGCTATGGGGCAAGAGATTCCAATCAAAGTTAAAAACACCTTTTCTAAAGCCGATGGAACGTTGATTGCTATGACCGCTGCGGAAAGAGTAATTACCGGCCTGGCTCATTTGACTGATTTGGTTCAAATTGGGGTAGTAGCAGATAATAATGATAACGCTCAAGGTACTAAAGTAGAGATCTTTAGCACCATGGCTGAGGCTAATATCAGCGTCGACTTAATCAGCATCACGCCAGATGTAGTATATTTTACAGTAAGTAAAGAGGATGCTCCGACTGCTGTTAAGTTCCTTGAAAGAAAAGGCTTTGAAGTTAAGGTTACTACTGATTGCGCTAAAGTTTCAGTTATTGGAGCCGGAATGCAGGGAGTACCGGGAGTAATGGCGAGCATCATGGAAAATCTATATAAAGAGAGAATTCCTGTATTACAAACCTCTGACTCAGATATAACTATTTCTTTTCTAATTAGGCAGGAGGATTTGACAAGAGCAGTCAATCTTTTGCATACTAAGATTATCGGTGGTTAGTTACAATTACCAAAAAAATTTGCCAGAAGGTTATTGACATAGAGCGCAAATATACTGTATACTAAGAAACAAATTAGTATTATATAATAAGTAGCAATGATGGAGACTGTTATACAAGGTAAATTTTGGCAACAGAGAGCCGGGGTAGCTGGAAACCGGTGCTGAATACAGTATAACTAATCACTCCTAAGTTATGGGTCTGAAAGCAGTAGGATCTATCGGTTTTCCACCGTTACAGGAATATCAAGCGGTCGCATAATTGGTGCGACAAGCAGGGTGGTACCGCGCAAGGTTATACCTCTCGCCCCTGAATGGCCTTTTTGTCATTTAAGGAGAGAGGTTTTTTAGTATTCAGAAAGCAGTTTTTGTGTATTACAATATCTACTATAGTAAGAAAAATTAAATACCTAAGATTTTCATTTCGACTAGTTATCGTTATGAAAAGAAGGAAGTGTACCTAGGGTTCCGCAGTGACTAACTGGACTGGACCGAGCGGTACAGGTACTGTTACAAATGTTACAACAGTATTACACCGTGGGGATAAAAGACCCAAGCGGATAGGTTCCACTCGAAATTTGGAATTCTATCTGTTTGGGTATATTTTTAATTATTTTTTGGTATAGGGTTTATAATATAAATAACTAAAAATTAAATAACTATTTAGGAGAGGTGTTTAACAATGGGGTTAAAGATTTATTTAGATGGTGAGTTTGTAGATCAGGAACAGGCTAAAGTATCGGTTTTTGATCATGGTCTTCTGTATGGGGATGGAATATTTGAAGGCATCAGAGCCTATCATGGAAGAGTATTTAAATTGAAGGAGCATTTAGATAGATTGTATGAATCGGCTAAATCGATTTTACTGGAGATTCCTATTACTATAGAAGAGATGGAAGAGGTTGTAACAGAGAGTCTTAGAAAAAACGACCTTCGCGATGCTTACATTAGACTAATAGTATCTAGAGGTAAAGGTGACTTAGGTTTAGATCCTAGAAAATGTCCTAAAGCTTCGGTTATTTGTATCGCTGCATCAATAACCTTATTTTCAAAAGAGCTTTACGAGAAAGGGTTAGAGGTAGTTACAGTTCCAACTAGAAGGAACATTTCAGAGGCTGTAAATCCAAGAATCAAGTCTTTAAATTACTTAAATAATATTTTAGCCAAAATAGAGGCTAACCAAGCAGGTACCATAGAAGCAATTATGTTAAACTCAGATGGTTATGTTTGTGAGGGAACCGCTGATAACATTTTCATAATTAAGAATGGAGTTTTAATTACTCCTCCAACTTACGTAGGGATTTTAGAGGGAATAACCAGAAATACAGTAATGGAAATTGCACGTCAAAAAGGTATCGAAGTTAAAGAACAAGTTTTCACCAGACATGATGTTTATATAGCGGATGAAATATTTTTGACAGGTACTGCAGCTGAGTTGATTCCGGTAATCAAGGTTGATGGAAGAGTAATTGGCGCAGGCGTACCGGGAGAAATGTTTAGCGGGTTGTTAAAGGAATTTAAAGAAATAACCAAAGTAGATGGACCTAAAATATTTCCAGAAGAATAAAAAAGTTAAAAATAGGGGTGAGAGAAAATGCGCAGTGACAATATGAAAGCTGGAGTGGATAAAGCTCCTCACCGTTCCTTGTTTAAAGCAATGGGGTACATTGATGAAGAGATCAATAAGCCGCTTATAGGTATTGTGAATTCACAGAATGAAATAGTCCCTGGGCATATTCATCTAGACCAAATTGCGGAGGCAGTTAAAGCCGGAGTAAGAATGGCAGGGGGAACTCCGATAGAGTTCCCGGCCATTGCAGTATGTGATGGAATTGCTATGAATCACACTGGGATGAAATACTCTTTAGCCAGTAGAGAAATAATTGCTGATTCCATTGAAATCATGGCTAGTGCGCATGCATTTGACGGTTTAGTATTAATTCCAAACTGCGATAAAGTTGTTCCCGGCATGCTGATGGCAGCGGCTAGGTTAAACATTCCAGCCATTGTGGTTAGCGGTGGACCCATGTTAGCTGGTACCCATAGAAATCAAAGTGTGTCTTTAAGCACAGTTTTTGAAGCGGTAGGAAAGGTCAAAGCAGGGAAAATGTCTACGGAAGAGCTAGCTGAAATGGAAAATCAAGCTTGCCCTAGCTGTGGGTCTTGCTCAGGGATGTTTACTGCTAATTCGATGAATTGTATGACTGAAGTCCTAGGTATGGCCTTGCCGGGCAATGGTACGGTGCCTGCAGTTCTCTCAGAAAGAACTCGGTTAGCTAAATATAGTGGCATTAAAATCATGGAGCTCTTTGAAAAAGACATTAAACCTTTAGATATTTTAAATGAAAAGTCTTTTGAAAATGCTTTAACAGTTGATATGGCTTTAGGTTGTTCAACCAATACAGTGTTGCATTTACCGGCCATTGCCCATGAAGCGGGCATCAAGTTAGAACTTGATTATATAAATCAGATTAGCTCAAAAACTCCTAATCTTTGCAAACTAAGCCCAGCTGGTAGCCATCATATTGAGGACTTAAATGCAGCTGGTGGAATTCCGGCAGTATTGAATGAACTAGATAAAAAAGGACTAATTCATTCGGATGTGATGACTGTTACAGCGAATAAATTAAAAGTCAGTTTTGCCAATAAGGAAATTTTAAATTCAGAAGTTATCAGAGATTTAGAAAATTGTTACAGCCAAACGGGTGGAATTGCTATCCTAAAGGGTAATTTAGCACCTGATGGAGCAGTAGTTAAGAGATCTGCGGTAGCACCAGAAATGCTTAAGCATAGTGGGCCAGCCAAGGTTTTCAATTCGGAAGAAGCGGCAGTTGAAGCCATGGCTGAAGGTAAAATCAAGAAAGGTGACGTCATCGTAATTCGATACGAAGGCCCAAAAGGCGGTCCAGGCATGAGAGAAATGCTAACACCTACAGCCACCATAGCGGGAATGGGTTTAGATAAGGACGTAGCCCTAATAACGGATGGACGTTTTTCTGGTGCCACTAGAGGAGCCTCTATTGGTCACGTTTCTCCAGAAGCTGCAGAAAAGGGACCAATTGCCATCATCGAAGAAGGCGACATCATCGAGATAGATATTGAAAATTGTATTTTAAATGTGAAACTAAGTTCCGAGGAAATTAAGCAAAGATTTGACAAACTGATTGCGCCAGAGCAAAAAGTTTCCAAGGGTTATCTTGCCCGTTATGCCAAATTGGTTACTTCGGCCAGTACTGGTGCGGTTTTAACAAAATAAAAGTAGATCGGGGGTGGCGCTATGAAATTTAGCGGTGCAGAGATTTTGATCAAAAGCTTGCAGGAAGAAGGGGTAGATACTATCTTTGGCTACCCTGGAGGAGCAGTCTTAAATATCTATGATGTCCTTTATGATTCTTCTATCAATCACGTTTTGGTTAGGCATGAACAAGGAGCCGCTCATGCCGCTGACGGTTATGCTAGAGCTACGGGAAAACCGGGAGTATGTTTAGCTACCTCCGGGCCTGGAGCAACAAATTTAGTAACGGGAATCGCAACAGCTTATATGGACTCAATTCCTATGGTAGCCATTACAGGGCAGGTTGGTTCAAGCTTGATTGGTAGGGATTCTTTCCAAGAGTCAGATATAACGGGCATAACTTTACCGATTACAAAGCATAATTATCTTGTAAAGGATGTTAAGGATTTAGCTCGTATAATCAAAGAAGCCTTTCATATAGCAACAACTGGACGCCCAGGGCCGGTTTTAATAGATATTCCAAAAGACTTAACAGCTGCTAAATGTGATTTTATATATCCTCAAGTTGTTAACTTAAAGGGATATAAGCCAACAATAAAAGGCCATCCGGAACAAATTGCTTCTGCTGCTAGAGCCATTACTGCTGCAGAAAGGCCTATAATCTACGCCGGAGGAGGTATTCTTGCTTCAGGGGCTCACGAGGAACTACTTAGACTAGCAGAAGTTATTGATTGTCCTGTTACCACGACCTTAATGGGAATCGGAGCTTTTCCGGGTAACCACCCACTTTCTCTGGGTATGTTAGGGATGCATGGTACTCGGTTTGCCAATTATGCTATAACTGAATCTGATCTTCTGATTGCCATTGGAGTTAGATTTGACGATAGGGTAACAGGCAAGATAGAGAGCTTTGCTCCTAATGCTGATATTATTCATATCGATATAGATCCTGCAGAGATAGGGAAAAATGTTTTAGTGGACATTCCTATAGTTGGTGATGTACGCAGTGTTATTGCTGATCTTTTAGCTAAGTTGGAGCATAAAAAACATCATAACTGGCTTAATAAAATTAACGGTTGGAAGCAAGACTATCCATTAAAGTATGAAGTAGGTAGCAGGTTGAAGCCTCAGTTTGTAATCGAACAAATTGATGCCGTAACGAAAGGTAATGCTATTATCACTACAGAAGTAGGGCAAAATCAAATGTGGGCTGCCCAATATTATAGTTATAACCGCCCAAGGTCTTTCCTATCTTCAGGTGGCTTAGGTACTATGGGTTATGGACTTCCTGCAGCTATTGGTGCCCAAATGGGTTGTCCGAACGCAACCGTTTTCGATATCGCCGGTGATGGCAGTATTCAGATGAATATTCAAGAACTGGCTACTGCAGTACAGTATCAGTTACCAGTAAATGTAGCAATCTTAAATAATGGTCATTTGGGTATGGTTCGCCAGTGGCAGGAAATGTTTTATGACAGACGCTATTCCCATACAAATATGTCCCATGCGCCGGATTTCGTTAAGCTAGCTGAAGCTTATGGTGCTGAAGGAATTAGAGTGACCAAACCGGGTGAAGTCAAACCTGCCTTAGAGCACGCTGTTTTATCTAGAAAACCTGTTGTCTTAGACTTCGTAGTTGAACCGGAAGAAAACGTGTTCCCGATGGTTCCTGCAGGTGGAGACTTGAACAAAATGATAGGGGGTTAGTGCTATGAGACATACTCTAGCAGTTTTAGTACAAAACAGCCCAGGTGTTTTAGCACGTGTAGCAGGTTTGTTTAGCCGCCGTGGTTTCAATATAGACAGCTTGTCTGTGGGAAGAACAGAAAAAATAGATGTGTCTAGAATGACTATAGTAGTGGAAGTTGACGATGTTACTATAGAGCAAGTTACTAAGCAACTGCATAAATTAGTGGATGTTATTAAAATAGGCGATATAACTAAGGAACAATTTGTTGATCGCGAACTAATGTTAATTAAAGTTAATGCTGACCCTGCTCTTAGGGGAGAAATAATGCAGATAGTTGATATCTTTAGAGCCAGAATTGTAGATATTGGTCGTAAGTCACTGACTATTGAAGCAACTGGGGATGAAGAAAAGATAAATGCCATAGAACAATCACTAGCTCCTTTTGGGATCCGAGAATTGGTTCGAACAGGAAAGGTTGCAATGGTACGCGGCAAAAAAAATATTTCAACAGATCAAAAGGAGGATAATTAAAATGGTAAAATGTTTTTATGATACAGATGCAGACTTCGCACTTTTAGAGGGCAAAACAATTGCGGTGATTGGTTATGGAAGCCAGGGACATGCGCAAGCACAAAACTTAAAGGATAGTGGCTTAGATGTAGTTGTTGGCTTACGTGAGGGTAGTAAAAGTTGGGCTCAAGCAGAGGCCGATGGCTTACAAGTACTTACTGTAGCGAAGGCTGCTGAAAAGGCCCAGATAATTCAAATGCTAACACCTGATGAGACTCAGGCGGCTACGTATAGAGAGGATATCGCGCCTTATTTAACAGAAGGAAAGGTTTTAATGTTCTCACACGGTTTTAATATTCACTTTGGACAGATTGTACCACCAGAGAATGTAGATGTTTTCTTAGTAGCTCCTAAGAGCCCTGGTCATTTAGTGAGAAGAATGTATGTTGAAGGAGCAGGCGTACCTGGTCTAATCGCTCTTCATCAAGACTATTCCGGCAAAGCCAAGGATGTGGCTTTAGCCTATGCTAAAGGAATTGGTTGTACTAAAGCGGGTGTTTTTGAAACTTCTTTCAAAGAAGAAACAGAAACAGATCTATTCGGTGAGCAAGCAGTATTGTGTGGAGGTTTATCAGAGCTTATTAAAGCGGGCTTTGACACTTTAGTAGAAGCTGGATATGCTCCAGAAATGGCTTACTTTGAATGCTTACATGAGGTTAAATTAATTGTAGATCTAATCTATGAAGGTGGATTAGAGTACATGCGTTACTCTGTAAGTAATACTTGTGAGTATGGTGACTATACCAGAGGTCCAAGAATTATCACTGAAGAAACTCGTGCTGAGATGAGAAAAATACTTGGCGAGATTCAAAATGGTCAATTCGCTAAAGAATGGATTTTGGAAAACCAAGCTAACAGACCAACCTATAATGCTATTAAAAGAAAAGAAGCAGAGCACAAAGTTGAGGTTGTAGGTAAGGAACTGCGTCAAATGATGTCTTGGTTGAAGAAATAAGAGCTAAAAGTAAATAAGTAAAGTAAAAGGGACAGACAGGAAAACTAGCAGGGGAATATAGGCAGCGCCTTTCAGATGCTGCCTAATGTTTTTACTGCAAAATTATTTGTTTCCACATTAGTGGAAACATGTTAGCGGTTTGCTGTACTGAAACGCGCGTAGTGAGGGAACTGAATTATACGCGCATTTCTTGTATCCTTTTTTCATTAAAAAGCTTGGAAATGGAGGGAAGTTGGTATGAGCAAGAGGATTTATTTTTTCGATACGACCTTAAGAGATGGAGAGCAGTCTCCGGGGGTAAGCCTCAACATAGAGGAAAAGTTAGATATTGCTCGCCAATTAGCAAAGCTAGGCGTAGATGTTATTGAAGCCGGGTTCCCAACAGCCTCCAAGGGTGATTTCGAGGCTGTAAAGGCAGTTGCGCAAAAGGTCAAAGGAGTAACGGTAACTGGCTTGGCAAGAGCTAATCAATCCGACATTGATCGGGTTTGGGAAGCGGTGCAATATGCAGAACAAGCTAGGATTCATACCTTTATTGCCACCTCTGATATTCACCTAAAATATAAACTACGCAAAACTCGCGAGGAAGTTCTAGAGGCCGCAATCGCAGCTGTTAAATATGCTAAAAGATATACTCAGGATGTAGAGTTTTCCGCCGAGGATGCTTTTAGAACGGATTTAGCTTATTTATGCAAGGTACTAACAGCGGTTATTGATGCTGGTGCTACTGTTGTTAACATTCCAGACACGGTAGGATATGCAACACCGGAGGAATTTGGTACATTCATTCGAGATATCAAAGAAACTGTCCCTAATATAGATAAAGCGATTATTAGTGTACACTGCCATAATGATTTAGGTTTAGCTGTAGCTAACTCTTTAGCAGCCATAGAAAACGGAGCTCAGCAAATTGAGGGAACCATCAATGGTATCGGTGAGAGGGCTGGTAATGCTGCATTAGAAGAAGTAATTATGACGCTTAACACTAGAAAAGATTTCTTCAATCGGGAAACTTCGATTAAAACCGAAGAGATCTATCGGACCAGTAGACTGGTTAGTAGCTTAACAGGCATGGTTGTGCAACCTAACAAGGCCATTGTAGGCAAAAATGCCTTTGCACATGAGTCAGGAATCCATCAGGATGGCGTTTTAAAAGAAAGAACTACCTATGAAATAATGAATCCGGCCATGATTGGGATTACGCAAGATAATATCGTTTTAGGGAAACATTCGGGTCGGCATGCGGTTCGGGAAAAACTAGAGCAGTTGGGTTTCGACTTGTCCCAGGAAGATCTAGACAAAGTCTTTGTCCGCTTTAAGGATCTAGCCGATAAGAAAAGAGAGATTTCTTCTTCGGATTTAGAAGCTTTAGTTGAAGATGAAATTAAAAACGTCCCAGAAGTATACCAAATGGAGTACTTACACATATCCACTGGAACTAGCATTGTTCCTACGGCCACAGTGGGTTTAAGAAATAAAGAAATACTGTTCGAGGAAGCAGCCTGCGGAGACGGTCCCGTTGATGCTATTTATAAGGCAGTTGATAAGGTTACGGGACATCATGGAAAACTTCTAAAATATGAGCTGTCAGCCGTTACAGGTGGTAAAGACGCTCTAGGTGAAGTAACGGTGAAAATTCAAGACGAAGAAACACAAGCGGTTTACAACGGCAGAGGTCTTAGTACAGACGTTTTAGAGTCTAGTGCCAAAGCCTATGTAAATGCTATGAATAAGATGATCTTTGATAAGGAAATGGATATAGAAGGAAAGATACATGACAAACCAAAGGGAATCTAACTAACTAATCAAAACAAGATAATGAAAGGGATGAAGCACAATGGGGATGACTATAACAGAAAAGATATTAGCAGCTCATGCTGGTCTAGACTCGGTAGAACCTGGGCAATTAATTAACGTTAGAGTAGACGCGGCCTTAGCCAACGATATTACAGCTCCGGTAGCCATAAAGGAATTCGAGAAAATTAAGGTTGATAAGGTATTTGATAAAGACAAGATTATCTTAGTACCGGATCATTTCACGCCTAATAAGGATATAAAATCCGCCGAACAGGCTAAGATACTTAGAGAGTTTGCCAGAAAGCAAGATTTAACTAATTATTTTGAAGTAGGCAGAATGGGTATTGAACATTGCTTATTACCTGAGCAAGGCTTAGTATTGCCTGGCGAGGTGGTAATCGGTGCTGACTCTCATACATGTACCTATGGGGCCTTAGGAGCCTTCTCTACAGGTGTAGGAAGCACTGACTTAGCTGCAGCTATGGCTACAGGCGAAGTTTGGTTTAAGGTGCCTGAATCTATTAAGTTTGAGTTTAATGGAAAGTTAAATAAAGGGGTCAGCGGTAAGGACTTAATTCTTTATGCCATTGGTGACATTGGAGTTGACGGAGCACTTTATCAGGCTATGGAATTTACTGGTGAAGCGATTCGGGAACTTTCCATGGATGGACGTTTCACCATGGCCAATATGGCTATTGAAGCCGGTGCTAAAAACGGAATAATCGAAGCTGATGAAACTACTCTAGCTTACGTAAAGGGAAGAGCGAAAAGAGAATTTAAGGTATATAAGAGCGACCCTGATGCTAAGTACGCTAAGGTTTATCAATATGATTGTAGCAAGATAGAGCCTCAAGTAGCTTTTCCTCATTTACCGGAAAATACAAGACCAATAAGTCAAGTGGGTCATGTGGAAATTCATCAAGCAGTTATCGGTTCCTGTACTAATGGACGGATGGAAGACTTAAGAATTGCAGCCGATGTTCTAAAGGGTAGAAAAGTGCATAGAGATGTTCGTTTAATAATCTTCCCAGGCACTCAAGAAATCTCCAAACAAGCGATTAAAGAAGGTTTATTTGAGATATTCATAGATGCCGGCGCTGCGGTCAGTACACCAACTTGTGGACCATGTTTAGGTGGACACATGGGGATCTTAGCTAAAGGTGAAAGAGCCATCGCTACCACTAATAGAAACTTTGTGGGCCGCATGGGATCTCCAGAAAGTGAAGTTTACTTGTCAAATCCTGCTGTTGCTGCTGCATCAGCGATCTTAGGAAGAATAGCCAGCCCAGAGGAGGTAGAATAGAATGGAATTAAAAGGACATACTTGGAAATTCGGAAATGATGTAGATACTGATGCAATAATTCCAGCCAGATACTTAAATACCTCTGATCCGGAAGAGCTTGCAAAATATGTAATGGAAGATGCTGATCCTACCTTCCCTTCGAAAATCAGCGAAGGTGATATTATAGTAGCAGGTAAAAACTTCGGTTGCGGGAGTTCTAGAGAACATGCCCCTATTGCTATCAAGGCAGCAGGCTTATCTTGTGTTATTGCCAAATCTTTCGCTAGAATCTTCTACAGGAATTCAATTAATATTGGTTTACCAATTTTTGAATCTGAAGAGGCTGCTGATAGAATTGACGAGGGTGACCAGATAGTGGTTGATGTGGCCACGGGTAAAATTAATAATTTGACTAAAAATGAATCTTATGACGCAACACCGTTTCCTGATTTCATGAGACAGCTGATTAATGCTGGAGGACTAATTAATTATGTAAATGAGAAGGTGAAGAAGAATGTTTAAAATTGCTGTACTTCCAGGCGATGGAATCGGAACTGAAATTATTCCTGAGGCCACCAAAGTGTTAGAAGTTATAGGTGAAAAATATAATCATGAATTTGAGTTTACTGATGCCCTAATTGGCGGGGCGGCCATTGATGTATTAGGAATTCCTTTACCGGAAGCAACCGTAGAATTATGTAAGGCAAGTGATGCTGTGCTATTAGGTGCTATCGGGGGACCAAAATGGGACACTTTACCCGTTCATTTAAGACCAGAAGGGGCAGCTCTTTTAGGTCTTAGAAAAGCCTTAGGCCTTTACGGCAACATTAGACCTGTAATAGTATACCCGGCTCTTGCGGATGCTTCTACTTTAAAAAGGGAAGTTATTGAAGGCGTAGATATTTTAGTAATCAGAGAGTTAACAGGTGGTTTATATTTTGGTGAAAAGAAAAGAGAGGCCATTGATAAGGGCTACCGTGCTGTAGATACTTTGGTGTATACGACCGAAGAAATAGAAAGAATAACTAGACTTGCCTTTGAATCAGCTCTAAAGAGAGGGAATAAAGTAACTTCTGTAGACAAAGCTAATGTTTTAGAAAGTTCCAGGCTTTGGCGAGAAGTGGTAACTGAGGTTGCTAAGGAATATCCACAAGTAGAATTGGAACACATGTATGTTGATAATGCAGCCATGCAGTTAGTACGTTACCCAAAACAATTTGATGTTATAGTAACGGAAAACATGTTTGGTGACATTCTAACAGATCAAGCATCTATGTTAACAGGTTCTATTGGCATGTTGGCTTCCGCTAGTATCGGAGGTAAAGTAGCCATGTATGAACCGGCTCACGGTTCTGCTCCTGACATTGCAGGACAGAAAAAAGCTAATCCAATAGCTACAATTCTCTCAGTTGCTTTACTATTAAGGTACTCTTTTAACCTAGAGCAAGAAGCCAAAGATATTGAAGACGCCGTAGTAAGGGTTCTTGATAAGGGGTATCGTACTGGGGATATTATGGAGGCAGGTAAAACCGCAGTCAATACCGAAGAGATGGGCGACTTAGTAGTTGCAGAAATAAAAGGTTAAGTTGTTAAAGGGGAAGTTATTATGTCATTAATTAAAGTCTATGATACTACCTTAAGAGACGGAACTCAAGGAGAAGGGGTATCTCTTTCTGTAGATGATAAATTAAAAATTGCTGCCCGTTTAGATCGACTGGGCATTCACTACATTGAAGGAGGCTGGCCGGGGTCAAATCCTAAGGATATGGAGTTCTTTCTGAGAATTAAAGAAATTCCCCTTAAGAATGCTAAAATTTCAGCCTTCGGTAGTACACGTAGACCTGGAGTTACTGTAGATATGGATTCCAGTATGTTAAGTATCCTAGAAGCTGGAGTTTCTGTAGCTACAATATTTGGGAAGTCATGGGACTTTCATGTTACTGAAGCCTTACAAACAACTTTAGAAGAGAATATTGCCATGATTAAGGATTCTGTGAGCTTTCTTAAGGGAAAGGGTCTTGAAGTTATCTATGATGCAGAGCACTTTTTTGATGCCTTTAAAGCTAATCCCGACTATTGCTTAGCAACGATTTTGGCTGCTGAGGAAGCCGGTGCTGATACTATCGTGTTGTGTGATACCAATGGTGGAACCATGTGCCATGAGGTTAAGTTTATGGTCGAAGAAGTTATGAAAAGGCTTAAGACTCCAGTAGGAATTCATGCTCACAATGACTGTGAACTAGCTGTAGCCAATTCTATAATCAGTGTTCAAGCGGGAGCAACTCAAGTTCAGGGCACCTTTAATGGTTATGGAGAACGTTGCGGAAACGCTAATCTTTGTACAGTTATTCCTAATCTAGTCCTCAAGCTAGGCTCTGAGTGCATACCCATGAGTAACCTTGAAGGATTGACTGCTGCTTCAAGGTATGTTAGTGAGATTGCAAATATGAATCACCCATCAAATCTGCCTTATGTAGGAAATAGTGCTTTTGCTCATAAAGGCGGGGTACATGTAAGTGCATTGCTTAAAAATCCAAGTACGTATGAACACTTACTACCTGAATTGGTTGGAAATAAAAGACGTGTTCTTGTCTCAGAATTATCTGGAATGAGTAACATGCTTTATAAGATTCAAGAGCTCGATTTAGACTTAGATGTAGATTTGAATAAAACGAATCCAGAAACGAAAAAGATTTTAGAGGACATTAAGGATCTCGAGTATCAGGGCTTCCAGTTTGAGGGTGCCGAGGCTTCCTTTGAACTTTTGATGCGAAAGGCTTTTGGTAGTTCCCCAGAGGTATTTAATTTAGAGGCCTGGAGAATTATTATGGAAATGAGAGAAGATCATAAGGTTCACTCAGAAGCCATTATAAAACTAAAGGTAAATAATGAGATTGTGCATACGGCCGCCGAAGGGAATGGTCCTGTAAATGCTTTGGATAATGCTTTGAGAAAAGCTTTACTTGGTTTTTATCCACAGATTAACGAGATGGCTTTAACCGATTATAAAGTTAGGGTCTTAGATGAGAAAGACGGTACGGAAGCTCAGGTTCGAGTCTTAATTGAAACCAAGGATAAAGATAAGGCTTGGGGAACTGTGGGGGTTTCGGGAAACATTATTGAAGCCAGTTGGCAGGCAATAGTTGATAGTATTATTTATGGTATAGTTAAAGCAAAACAAAATTGTTGATTTTCAACTAACTGAAAATTAATTAAAGGGAGTAAATTTCGAAATGAAATTTACTCCCTTTTTATCTGCAGGAATGCGTATGTTTTCGACATCAATGCAATTATTTCTCAATTATGGGTTGAGCATAATTGAAAGATTTTGAAGCTGTAACTGCAGAGATGCCTAAGTTCTCTTTTTGATCTATTTCTATTTTAAAGTTCCAAGGTGATGTCTGTAACTGAAATAGGTATCCCCCACTTACATTGATGTCAGATTCTAGTCTCTTAGGATCACCGATAGCATTTATTACAATTGGATAGTCTAATTTTTGACCATCAATGGCAATATCAACAGTACTAATAACTTCGCTAATTCGTGTAGATCCCACTATTCTGATGTCATTAACTGAGATAGCTTCGGCTTTTAAATGCCATAGGTCATTAATGATAGCAACTAATTCTTCAAAATCTAAGGGCACGTTATCCGAAGACTTAAAGATTGTAATAGCAATACCAGGCCCGCTAGCAGGTAGATTTCCGCTAATAACTTTCAGTTTATTAATTTCGTTTTTCATGGACGTAACTATTTCTTCTTCTTTTGTATTTTCATTTTCAAAAATCCGTAATTGACTTCGAAGCTCAACTTTTTCGCTTAATAAATCATATTTTTTGTCATTTAGATTTTTGCTCATCACTGCCAAATCTTCTGGTGTTTGTTTAGCCAAGGCAAGTACCGCAGCTTTAGAGGATTGAAATTGTGTAGATAATAAAATACCAAGCACCAGAAAAACAATAGTCAAGGAAATGGGTAGTTTTTTCATATCTAATCACCCTTCTATTTTTTAGACCACAATTTTATTAAAAGTTCTCTTCTAATATGGCCAAGGTTCTGGAATAGTCTTACCCCAAAGGCAAAGATAGCAGCGTAATATAGATCAACACCAATTCGATCTCCAATGTAGGTAATTACACCAGCTAAAATGATATTGGTGAAAAAACCTGTAACTAAAATGGCATTATCGTATTTACCTTCTAATTGAGCTCTGATTCCCCCAAAGACTGAATCCAAAGCAGCTAGAACTGATACTCCCATGTATTTAACAAAGGCAGGAGGTATACTGAGACCAAAGGCATGACCTATTAAAATACCAATTATTAATCCAAGTAAAGGTAGCCACATATCTAGTTCCCTCCTTCTTTTTCAGTTTCAGCACTGTCTAGAACTGTGAATTTTAAATTATAGCTTGAAGTATAAGCAGGTAAAACAAGTTTATTGCTTTCTTCAATCTTAATGGGATAATCATTTGCCTTAATGACACCAAAGGTATAACCGTTCTCAATACCTTCCTGTAACCTACTAAAATCACCAATAGCTTCTATTTTATAGGGGGCACCAAGTTGTTGGCCGTTAACAAAAACAATGTATCCACCACATTTTATTTCAGTTGCGCTAAAAACTCTTTCTCCATTGATAGAAATTGCTTCCGCACCGGCGTTTCGTAGGTCATTAACAATATTGAGCAAATAACTATCATGAACCAAATAGGGCCAATAATCCGTAATTACTTGACCACCTTTTTGAGCTAAGGCAATGTCATTCTTTAGAGCATCATTGCGGTCATCTAAGGTAAAGATTAAACCAGGTCCACTGACAGGAACCAGTCCTGCTTCAATTTTTGCTTTTTGAAGCTCATTTTGCAGTAGTGTTAGTTCATCCGTGTTCCCGACCACTGATTCCTGATTTTTAGTTAATTCTTTACGTAAATCTATTAATTCCACTTCGAGCAGGGCTACTTCCTGCTGTAATTTTTCGGTAATGCTAGCCAAGGTCTCACTTCGCGAAGAAGTAGGATTTACCCTGGTCTTCTCCTGTGCCTGTAGAGTAACAGTAAGCATCAGACCTGTTATCATGCAAATGGAAGTTATTGCAATTTGCCATTTAGTTAACTTCATAAATTTCATATTTACTTCCTCTTTCTAGTTGAGATTATAAGAGAGAATTGGAATATACTGTCTAATTCTATTGTATTATTCTCGAAATCTAATAGAACTCCTCTAAATAACTTAGCTAAAGCTGAAATTATTTCACAAATTGATCTCTGAAAAAGGTAGATAGAAGTTTTTGTCGAAATGATACACAATAAGAGTATAACATATTAATTGTAACTTTTTTAGACATACTAAATGGTAAGAGTGGATAGCAATTCCAATAACAATTAGTAAGGGGAGCAGGGTAGTGGTTTTCAATTTGGATTTAATAGAGAACTTTAAATTAATATACTTACTTGACCTGGCCTTAGTGGGCCTAATTGTGTATAAGCTTATTTCTTTAATTAGGGGCACTCGTGCTGTGCAGTTAATTAAGGGGATCATGGTTTTAGTAGTGGCTGGAGCAATCACAAACTGGCTAGAGTTAAGGTTTATTTCCTGGCTCCTAGAGCAAATCCGGACCATTTTAATTGTGGCACTTCCTATAGTTTTTCAACCAGAATTAAGAAGGGCCTTGGAACAGCTGGGTAGGGGCAAGTTTTTCATTAATCCGGTTGTGGCTCTAAAGGAAGAGGAATTAAACCGATTTATCGGGGAATTGGTAAGAGGTGTTCAAGTAATAGCTAAAAATAAAATGGGGGCCTTAATTGTTATTGAAAAAGAGAGTGGGTTGGCTGAGTATGTTGAAGAGGGTATCAAAATAGATGCTTATTTTTCCTCCAAGTTGCTCATTAACCTATTTATCCCTAAAAGCCCACTGCACGATGGTGCAATTATTGTACGAGGAGATAGAATAATTTCAGCATCTAGTATTTTGCCTTTATCTGATAATCCGGACCTTAGTAGGGAACTTGGCACGAGGCATAGAGCTGGCTTGGGTATTACTGAAATCTCTGACGCTTTAGCCATCGTAGTATCAGAAGAAACGGGCTTTATTTCTATAGCTTTAGAGGGCAAATTAACCCGCTATCTTGCGGAAACATCCTTGAAAGAAATCTTGGAAAATGAATTAGGTCGTAAAGAATTTAAGCCTTTTTGGGCTTGGAAATAACAATAAGACGATTACCTTAATTAAATTGGAGTGAGATTATGCTAATTCGCATCAGCAATCTGCGACTGAGTTTAGAAGATCGGGAAGAAAAGTTAAAGGAGTTAATTGCTAAAAAATTAAGACTCTCGACGCAAGAAATAAGAGATTACTCCATCATAAAAAAATCTCTGGATGCTAGAAAAAATAATATTCTATTTGTACATACGGTGGAGTTAGAAGTTGAAGCAAACGCCAAGATAATGGCTATTGCTAAAAGAGATTCCGACCTATCAATAGTAAAAAAGGCAGAGCCGGCTAAGATTCAGCGGGGAACAAAGAAGCTTAAAAATCGTCCAATAGTTGTAGGGGCAGGACCGGCAGGTTTATTTGCAGCGCTAACCTTAGCCTCCTATGGCTATAAACCCTTAGTAGTAGAGCGGGGGGAGGATGTTGAACAAAGAACCTTAGACGTAAATAGTTTTTGGGAAACAGGTCAGCTGAACTTAAATTCTAATATCCAATTTGGTGAAGGAGGCGCAGGTACTTTCTCCGATGGTAAACTGACCACAAGAATTAATGATGCTAGGATTGAGCAAGTCCTAAAACACCTAGTGGATGCAGGAGCTCCCGAGGAGATAGCCTATCTCAATAAGCCTCACTTAGGTACAGATAAACTAAAAAAGATTGTCTATAACCTTAGACAAAAAATTGAAAAGCTTGGCGGGACAGTGCAATTTAATCAACAAGTTACCAACCTATTAATCGAACAAAAAAGAATTACTGGTGTTGTTATTAATAATAGTGAGGAAATAGAAAGTGACGTGGTAATTTTAGCCATTGGTCACAGTGCTCGGGATACTTACGAAACTCTTTATAAAGCGGGACTTGAGCTTGAGGCAAAGCCTTTTGCCATTGGTGCGCGAATTGAACATCCTCAGAACATGATCGATGAAGCACAATTTGGTAAACATGCCGGACATGCAAAACTTGGTGCTGCCGACTATCAGTTAGTGTATAATAACAAGGCTAAGGGCAAATCAGCCTATACTTTTTGTATGTGTCCCGGTGGTGTCGTGGTTGGAGCAGCCTCTGAAGAAGGCATGGTAACAACAAACGGCATGAGTGAATATAATAGAGATACGGGGGTAGCAAATAGTGCCTTAGTAGTTTCGGTGGGCCCTGAGGATTTTAGCAGTGAGAGCCCTCTAGCTGGAATTGAATTTCAAAGAAATTGGGAAAAGAAGGCTTTTAGTTTAGGTAAAGGGAGCTATAATGCCCCAATACAAAAGGTATCCGACTTTCTCACGGGCAAAGCAAGTACTGATGACTTAAGCCTATTAGGTTCCACATATAAACCGGGAACAACTGCGAGTGATCTCCATGATGCACTACCTGGTTTTGTATCAGAGATGATGGAGGAAGCCATCTTAGACTTCGGAAAAAGACTAAAAAACTTTGACTACCCGGATGCTGTATTGACGGGAGTAGAAACTAGAACTTCGGCACCCTTAAGAATTTTACGAGATAAAGAGCTACAGGCTCTGAACTTAGAAGGGCTCTATCCTTCGGGGGAAGGGGCAGGCTATGCGGGTGGTATTACTAGTGCAGCAGTAGATGGCATTAAGGTAGCAGAAAAAGTTATTGAAGGTTATGCGAAAGGGGAATATTAATGGGAAAGTATTTTGGGACTGATGGAATAAGAGGGGTAGCGAACAAAGCCTTAACACCTGAGTTGGCTTATAAAATCGGTAGAGCAGGGGCATACCTGTTGTCTAAGGAAACAGAAAACGCCACAATAATTATTGGAAAAGATACTAGAATCTCTGGGGATATGCTAGAGACAGCACTTATTGCTGGGATAACATCTGTAGGGGTTAACGTCCTGAAAATTGGCGTTTTACCAACGCCTGCAGTTGCCTTGTTAACGCGAGAGCTTAAGGGAGTGGCGGGGATAGTGATTTCAGCTTCCCACAATCCCTTTGAAGATAACGGTATAAAGTTCTTCGGTAGTGATGGTTACAAACTACCAGATGAAGTGGAAGATCAAATTGAAGCTTATATGTTTGCTAAGCATGAAGAAATACCCTACCCTACAGGGGGGGATATCGGTAGAATGCGGTTTGTGCATGATGCCGGAGAAAGATATATTAAGTTTTTAAAATCTTCTATCGACTTTTCCTTAGAAGGATTAAAAGTAGTTGTGGATTGTGCTAATGGTGCTGCCTATCAAGTGGCTCCTCAGGTTTTTACAGAGCTAGGTGCCGAAGTCATTCCACTCTATCATGAACCCGATGGCGTAAATATCAATCTTAATTGCGGTTCAACTCATCCTGAAGCGCTACAAAAGAAAGTAGCGGAAAGCGGAGCTGATATCGGAATTGCCCTCGATGGGGACGCGGATAGGGTAATCGCTGTTGACGAAAAAGGCAGCTTAATAGATGGCGATTTTATTATGGTTATCTATTCTTTATATTTAAAAGAACGAAATGAACTTCCCTTAGATACAGTAGCGGTTACTGTCATGAGTAATCTGGGCTTACATATGGCTTTAAAGACAGCCGGGATAAAAATACTCGAGACTAAAGTGGGAGACCGCTACGTTTTAGAAGAGCTTAGGAAAACCGGTGCTATATTTGGTGGGGAGCAGTCAGGACATATTTTGAATCTAAAATATAATACTACCGGTGACGGGGTTTTTACTGCGCTGCAATTGTTAAAAGTACTTAAGGAAAAGGGACTTCCGTTAAGTGAGCTTGCTGCTAAAATGGAAAGATTTCCCCAAGTGTTAGTGAATATTAGAGTTACAGATAAAGAAGAAGCTATGAATCATCCTAAAGTTAAAGAAGCAGTACAACGTGGTGAAGAAGAACTACAGGGAAAAGGCAGAATTTTGGTTCGTGCCTCTGGCACAGAGCCAATTGTTAGAGTTATGGTAGAAGGACCGAATATCGGGGAACTGGACAGGATAGTAGAGGAAATTGCTGCTGTAATTAAAACAGAAGCCGGTGAATAATACATAAGACAAGTGGCGATTTGTATTCGCCACTTGTTTCCATTAAAATGAACTTGGCTTTTTTTAACAAAAGCTATATAATTCTAAGAGTGAGAAGGGGGTGAGCCATATAAGGGACGTAAAGTAATAAAATGAGAATACTATTTAAAGCGCCAGGACCTTATAAATAGGATAAGGTTGACGAGGTAGGGGTTTATCGAGATTCGGCGGATACCCCTCGGTTAGATACAACCGTTAAAGATACTACAAATCTCTGTAGTAATATGGAGTACAAAAGTATCGGGTACACAAGATGGATATAGTCAAAATTTCATCTGAATTAAGTTTACTTTAAACATTTAGGAGGCAAATATGTGCGGTATAGTTGGATATATAGGTAAACAGGAAGCCCAAGAGATTTTACTTGAGGGTTTGAAAAAGCTTGAATATAGAGGGTATGATTCTGCTGGAATAGCCGTTTTGGAACAAGGAGAACTTGTTGTTTCCAAAACAGTTGGTAAGTTAGCTAATTTAGAGGCCGTACTTGAACAAAACCCAATTAAGGGCACGATAGGTATCGGACATACTCGTTGGGCTACCCACGGACGCCCATCAGACGAAAACTCACATCCCCATCAGGATTGTAAAGGTAAATTGGCCGTAGTTCATAATGGTATCATTGAAAACTACATGCAGTTAAAAGAATGGTTACAAAGTGAAGGACATAGCTTTGTTTCTGAGACTGATACTGAAGTTATTCCTCATTTATTAGAGCATTTTTATACGGGCGATTTAGAAGAGACCGTGCAAAATGTTATTACTAAACTAGAAGGTTCCTTTGCTTTTGTGGTAATTGCGAAAGATGCTCCACAAAAACTGATCGCCGCCAGGAAAGATAGTCCTTTGGTGGTAGGTTTAGGCGAAGGCGAGTATTTCATTGCATCAGACATTCCGGCTATCTTAAAATATACTCGCAAAGCATATATTTTAAATGATGGTGAACTTGCGATTCTTACCCCAGAAGCGGTTAGAGTAACTGACAGCATAGGTAAAGCAATTGAGAAAGAAGTTTTTGAGGTAAACTGGGACGCAGTTGCTGCCGAAAAAGATGGCTATGAACACTTTATGTTAAAAGAGATTTACGAACAACCACGGGCTTTAAGGGAAACCATGAGCGCAAGACTCTCTAATGACAATAAAAAGGTCGTATTAGAGGAAGTTAAATTAACTGCCGCAGACGTTGCTAAAATTAAGAAGATTTATATAGTAGCTTGCGGTACAGCTTTCCATGCAGGCATGGTTGGAAAGTATGTTATTGAAAAAATTGCTAAAATCCCTGTAGAAGTGGATATCGCTTCTGAATTTAGATATCGTGACCCTCTATTAGATGATGAAGATTTGGTTATTGTAGTCAGCCAGTCGGGAGAAACAGCGGACACTTTAGCGGCGCTAAGAGAAGCCAAGAACAAAGGTGCTCGCGTTATTGCCGTAACCAACGTTGTAGGCAGCTCTGTAGCCAGAGAAGCCGATGATGTGCTGTATACTTGGGCAGGTCCTGAGATCGCTGTTGCTTCGACCAAAGCTTACACCACTCAGTTAATAGGAATGTATTTAATCGGTATATACCTAGCTCAATTAAAAGAAGTAATAACTGAGGAGAAAGCTCAAGAAATCATCACTGCTATGCGTCAATTACCGAGTAAGGCGGAAACAGTTCTCGGTAACATTGAAAAGATTAAAGAACTAATCCAACCCTATAGCAAGGTAGAAGACGTTTTCTTCCTAGGTAGAGGTATAGATTATGCGGTTGCTTTAGAAGGCTCTCTGAAACTAAAGGAGATCTCCTATATCCACGCTGAAGCCTATGCAGCAGGAGAATTAAAGCATGGTACCTTAGCCTTAATTGAAGAAGGTATTTTAGTAGTTGCTTTAGCTACCCAAATGGATATCTTTGATAAGATGGTAAGTAATATTAAAGAAGTTAAAGCCAGAGACGCTTCCGTGTTAGGTTTAACTTTCCGTGGCAATAACGAATTAATTAAAACAGTTGATGAGGTAATCTATATTCCAAAGACACATGAGTTGTTAGCACCGGTTTTAACTGTTATTCCGTTACAAATTCTTTCTTACTATATTGCAGTAGCTCGAGGTTGTGACGTTGATAAGCCCCGTAATTTGGCGAAAAGCGTTACTGTTGAGTAGGATTAGAACTAAAGACCTCACCTTTTAGGTGAGGTCTTCTCAATTGTATCAGACTAGTATAATATTGGAATTCACTGGTAAACACTAATATATAGTCAAGGGGTGTTTACTGTGAATGTTGAGAAAATATCTAATTACCAATTATTTGTATTAATATACATAAGCATAATGAGCACCGTAACAATTCTGTATCCACCTAGTACAGCAGGGATAGATGGATGGATAGCGAGTCTTATGGCAAGTGGTTATAACCTTTTACTGGTCGGAATAATATATCTATTTTTTAATAGGCACCCTGGTAAGACATTCTTTCAGGTTATTGATGATTTGCCTTTGATTAAATATCCCACAGTCTTTATAGTTGTTTTCTTTCTATTAACATTAGCTGCTATAACAGTTAGTGATCTAAGAGCAGTAGCAACATTATATCTTATTAGTGATACACCAGTCGTGGTAACCATAGGGGTGGCTCTCTTAGTATGTATGATGGCAGCGAAACATGGATTAGAGATAATAGCTAGGCTGTCAGAATTTTTAGTTACTTTAGTAATTATAATGATTGCATTAATATCCATTGGTTTATTTACAGATATTCAAACAGAGAACCTTCAACCTGTACTTGAGTTAGGATGGAAGCCCTCGCTTCTTTCCTCACTTCACATCTTTGACTTTTTAGGTATTATCTTTGTAGTTTTATTTTTGGGCCCATATATTAATGAGCCTAAAGAAGCATATAAGCCATTGTTACTTGCTGTGTTTGTTATGGCAGGAGTACTAGTTTTACAGACTATTTTTACAATAGGAATACTTGGGGATACACTGACTAAGCAACATGCTTTTCCCATTGTAAACGTAGCAAGGTATGCTAAGTTAGACTTCATTGTAGGACTTGATGCTCCTTTATTGGGATTCTGGATAAGTACAATAATAGTTAAGATAACTCTAATACTCTGGGTTACCGCTGATATCTTAGCTAGAGCATTAGACCTTAGAGATAAAAGGCAACTGATAACTCCCCTAGGTCTTTTAAGCGGGGTATGGTCTTTGGTTATGTTTCCAAACGTGACTACACTCTTAGGATTTAGTACTATCTTTACCCTGTGGGCTATTTCGACTCAGTTTCTTTTACCTTTGTTGCTTTTACCATTAGTTTTGTTACGAAATAATAGATTAAAGTCGTAATTATTTTAAAAAGCCACAAAACATTAAAAATAAGGGTTAAAAAGGATTTAGAAATAAATTCTTTTTAGCTCTTTTTTTTTCAAAATAACAAACCTTTTTCAAAGATAAAAGAGCTGGTTTTAAAAGAAGGATTAGAAAGGAAAGAAGGATTTAGGTATAAGGGTCTAGAAACAAGCTATAGAACTTGAATGGAAAGGTTTTTAAATTAGCACAAAAAGGAGGTTTTTAAATTTGCCTAAGCGAAAATATACTAATAGTGACCTAGAGATTTACTGGTATCCGGAGTTATGTACCCATGTGTCAATATGTGTACGTAGGCTACCGAAAGTATTTAAGCCTAAGGAAAAGCCTTGGGTGGACATAAATGCGGCAGCACCGGAAGATATTATTAAAACCATTGATGAGTGTCCAACGGGTGCTTTAAAATATTCCCTACCCGACGGATCTAAAGTTGATTCTAAATTAGCAATAGGGCCAGGGTCAATTAACTATGATCTTAAAAGAAATGAATTTAAAGCAGTTAAAATTAAAGCTATCAAGAATGGGCCATTAATTGTGGAAGGGCCGGTAGAATTATACTGCTCTAACGGAAACCTTTTAAAAGAAAGTTCAAGATTAGTCTTATGTCGATGTGGCCATTCTAAAAATCCACCTTACTGTGATGGAGTGCACAAGGAAAAGGGCTTTAAATTTGATTAGATATACATATTGCTCTACATATTTTTTTGAAACTTAGCAGGAATTTATCTAAATTTATAGAATAGTCTTATAATAAGGGTATCAAGAAGGTACCACCTGAGATTTGAATTTTAAAAAAGTATGTCGAACTTAATATTTTAGGATTTGACCACGAAGGTCTTGCTCTTCAATAGAGAGAGCTCCTTCGTGGTTTTTGTTTTTTGATTTAAATTAATTAATTTTAAATTTGGAGGTGTTTGATTTGCATATTCCTGATGGGTTTTTAGATCTTAAAACAATTGTAGCGACTACTGCTGTTAGTGCCGCGGCTCTAAGTTACGCTGCTAAAAGGACGAAAGAAGAACTTAATGAAAGACAGTTACCTGCTTTAGGAATTATGTCAGCTTTTATCTTTGCCGGTCAGATGGTTAACTTTCCGGTAGCCGGTGGGACCTCTGGACATTTATTAGGAGCAGCACTAGCAACAATCTTAATCGGTCCCTGGAGTGCGAGTTTAGTTCTTGCTACAGTATTAATTGTACAGTCACTATTCTTCCAAGATGGAGGAATAACAGCCCTGGGTGCCGGTGTGTTTAATATGGCCATAGTAGCGGTAATTGTGTCCTATTTCTCCTACAAGATATTAAGCAAATTACGGGTGAATCAATACGTATCGAGTTTTATAGCAGCGTGGCTATCGGTAATGGCAGCGTCTACTATGACAGCTTTAGAACTAGGGATTTCAGGTACGGTTTCCTTAGGTCTGGCTTTACCGGCCATGACCTTTGTGCATGCTATAATCGGAATTGGCGAAGGTATTATTACTGCAGTGGTGGTAATGTTCGTTAAAGGCTATGACAAAGCTAGCTCTCCAATCCAAGAGAGTCAAACTACAAATTGAGGTGAGTAATTATGAATAAAAAGTGGTTATGGGGAATGATAACAGCATTAGCAATTGGCACTTTTTTAGCACCCTTGGCATCTTCTAGCCCGGACGGATTAGAGAAAGTTGCAGAAGATATTGGATTCTTAGATAAAGCTACAAGTAAACTATCCTCTCCAATCCCGGATTATCTTTTCCCGGGGATAGCTAATGAAGGTATAGCTACTTCTGTAGCAGGAATTTTAGGAACTCTACTAACCTTTGGAATTATGTATGGCGTAGGGAAATTAATTGTAGCTAAGAATAAACAATCGTCCAAATAGATAGGGGGAAAATATTATGTGTGAAGCAAATGCGTATTTAATAGTTGATGGTAAAGAAGAACTTATATTAGAAAGAGTTGACAAGATAGTGCCTGAAGGCGAAGACCTACATTTAGAAAATATTTTTGGTCAGAGGAAGATAATTAAGGCTAGAATTGTTGAGATGGCTTTAGTTGATCACAAAATTGTGCTGGAGAGAAAGTAATGAGCTTACTAGCTTATGATAAAAAACTGAGCAATAGTTTGCTGGGTAGAATGGAGGTAAGAGTTAAAATAATCTCCCTGATTACCTTAATTCTTATCTTTTCTACCCTCAAGGACCCTATTACCTTATTAGTTGGTTCCGGCATATTATTATTAATTACTATTTTAAGTGGGATATCCCTAAGGAGTTTTCTAAGGAGATTACTTTGGTTGATTCCTTTTGCTGGGTTTATGATTGTTTTTTTCCCATTCATAACACCAGGAAAAGAGTTATTCACTATCTCCACTCCTCTCCTGACAATAAGTGCAACGGAAGAGGGGCTAATTAAATCTTCATTCTTAGCCTTACGAGTTTTAAATGCGACCTTCTGTATTAGTCTGTTAGTTATCACCACTCCCTTAAAAGAACTATTGCATGGCTTTCAGCAGCTTAAAGTCCCAAGCATAATGGTTAGCTTGATTTCCTTCACCTTACGTTATTTTGAAGTCTTAGCGGATGAGATTAAGAAAATGCAATTAGCCAGAAAAGCCAGGGGGTTTCAACAAGGAACTAGTTTTTTTAATAAGCATACTATGAAGACTATTGGACTTTTAATTGCTACCTTATTCGTAAGGGCTACAGCTAGGGGAGATAGAATTTATAATGCCATGTTATCTCGGGGGTATTCTGGAGAAGAAATCTGTTGTGGGCACTGTTCACCTCAGGTCAAAGATTGGATAGCAGGAGTAACTATAGTTGCTGTAGGACTATTTTTAAAAATTGCAGAATGGAGAGGTATTTAGGTGGCTCTTGTAGAGGTAAGAAACTTAACCTATCGATATAAAGATGGTACAAAGGCTTTAGATAACTTATCTTTGGCAATTCCAAAGGGAAAAAAGGTAGCTATCTTAGGCCCCAATGGGGCAGGGAAATCCACCTTGCTACTTCATCTAAATGGCATTAATATAGCTCAAGAAGGGCAAGTCTCCTTTAATGGCGACATTGTAAATTCAAAGAATGAACGCTGGCTTCGGAGTAAAGTAGGATTAGTCTTTCAAGATCCTGATGACCAAGTGTTTTCCACTTCAGTTTGGGAAGACGTGGCTTTTGGCCCCATCAATATGGGTTTTAATAAAGATGAAATAAACAAACGAGTTCATCAAAGTTTAGAAGCTGTGAGTATGTTGAGTTATCAAGAAAAAGCTCCCCACAATCTAAGCTATGGACAGAAAAAAAGAGTAGCTATCGCGGGGGTATTAGCCATGAATCCCGAGGTAATAATTTTGGATGAGCCTGTAGCGTTTCTTGATCCTAAGGGTAAGGATGATCTATTTGCAATCCTTAATCAGTTAAACAATGTAGGCACTACTATAGTTATTGCAACTCATGATGTGGACCTAGCTGTAGAATGGGCTGATGAAATAATTATTATTAAAGATGGTCAGTGTCTGGCACAAGGCGGCATTGATATCCTATTGGATGAGAAAATAATTTCTGAAGCAAGTCTTCGTTTCCCGGTTATCACAAAGCTTTTTAGACAAATACCAGAATTAAAGTTGGCGAAAATACCTCAAACAGTTAATGATGCTGTAACAATTATTAGAGGGTTAAAGCATCAATAATAAGGGTAATTAAAAGTAGAGCAGATGCTCTGCTTTTTTTCTTTTGCTGGAAGCAAAGGAAAACACAGAATTTTAACCTTGTCTTCACAAAAAAGACACATTGAACCCATATAATTAAGTCAGAGCAAGAAAAGAAAGAAGAAATGGAGGCTTAAGTTAAGTATGAGTGTCTATGATGATACGAATTATAAGAAGCAGAGTTTTTGGCCCTATATAGTGATTTCTTTAATTAGTGCTATTATTGGAGGATTAATTATTGCTTTCTTTTTACCAGGGGTAGATTCGATGTCTAACAATGGAATCAATACTGAAAACAATAAAGTTGTTCAAACCAGTTCACAAAATACCACGGTGGAACCAATTCCTTTAATGGAAAAAGAATCAGCTGTGATTAAGGTAGCTGAGTCCTTAGGACCTGCGGTTGTAGGTATTAGTAATAGAAAAGCACCCGCACAAGGCTTTAGCGGATTTAATCACCCTTCTATAGAGGGGCAGGGAACAGTGGAGCAAGGCACTGGTTCTGGTGTGATAATCGATGAAGCAGGATATATCGTAACTAATAACCATGTAGTCCAAGGAGCTAGTGAAATCATGGTTACCTTGGCTGATGGTCGAGAAGTCTCTGGTAAGATTGTGGGCACTGACATTCAAACCGATTTAGCGGTGGTGAAAATTGAAGAGAAGAATCTAACTGTGGCAAGCTTAGGGAATTCAGATAACTTAAAGGTGGGGCAATTAGCCATTGCCATTGGAAATCCTTTAGGTCAGGAATTTGCAGGAACTGTTACTACAGGTATTATTAGTGCTCTCAATCGCACTATCACTATGGGAGAGCAGGAGTATAAACTTATTCAGACAGACGCTGCTATCAATCCGGGAAATAGTGGTGGTGCCTTGGTAGATGCTGCTGGACAACTAATAGGAATAAATAGCGCTAAGATTCAAGGACAGGAGATAGAGGGTATTAACTTTGCCATTCCCATCAGCATTGCCAAGCCGATTATTGATGATCTTATCAAACATGGTAAGGTTATTCGTCCTTGGCTTGGAGTAGTCTTCAGGGGTGAGACTGTGACCGAAGATATTGCGAAGCAGTACGATATGCCGATAAATTTTGGAGTCGTTATTGAAGTATCACCAAATGGCCCTGCCAGTAGCTCAGGTTTACAAAATAGTGACATTATCTATAAGATTGAAGATAGAGAGATAAAAGAATTCAAGGATTTACGAATGGCTTTAGAAGGAAAGAACCCGGGCGATTCCATTAAGGTTTCTGTTTTACGGGGAAAAGAGAAGCAGACCATATCAGTTAAGTTAGGAGACATGCCAACAGAATAACAACAATTCTAGAACTTTATTGGATTTAAAAAGCCCTCCCATACATGGACATAAGGAAAACTCCAGAATATTTTTGTTCTGGAGTTTTGTATATCTGCATGCTGTTAAATTATTTTCTTAACCTTCGGAATAGGTTTTTAAAAAGGCCTTAGTTCGTTCATTACTTGGGTTAGCAAAAATTTCTTTAGGATTACCTTCTTCTATAATTTGTCCTTTATCCATGAAGATGACTCGATCGGCTACATCCCGGGCAAAGTTCATTTCATGAGTGACGATAACCATGGTCATATGTTCAGCGGCCAAAAGGCGAATTACTTTTAGGACCTCACCTGTAGTTTCAGGGTCAAGAGCGGAGGTTGGCTCATCAAAAAATAAAATGTCCGGTCTTAGGGCTAAAGCTCTAGCGATGGCAACTCGCTGACTTTGCCCCCCAGATAGCTGATACGGATAGGCATCTACTTTATCTTCTAAGCCCATTTTACCTAAGAGTTCCAAGGCTTTGGCCTTAGCATCTTCAAAGGAAAGTCCGCCTACGCTTACCGGAGCTTCAGTAATATTACGAAGTACTGAAAAATGGGGAAAAAGATTAAAGTTTTGGAATACTAAACCTAAGCGAAGTCTGATTTTACGTAAATTTTTAACGTTAGCATAAATGGCTTTCTTTCCCACAGGAGTACTAACCATTACATCGTCTCCAATACTAATAGTACCACTGTCGGCCTTTTCTAATAGGTTAAGACAACGTAATACCGTGCTTTTGCCAGAACCTGATGGACCAATTATGGCAACTACCTCACCTTTTTTTACTTCAAAGGAGATATCAGAGACTACCTCTTTGCCGTCAAAGGATTTGTGTAAGTTTTCAACCTTAAGTATCTGCATTGATTAAGCCCCCTATTTATAGTAGCTGAGTCTATTTTCCAAAGACTCAAGAATTTTAGTTACAACCCAGGTCATCAGCAGGTATAGAAAACCGGCCACAAAAAGAGCCGTGATCGAAGAAGTTCTAGACGCTTCAGTTTTAGCTACCCTGAACAATTCAGAAACTCCAATTACCATTACCAAGGCAGTATCTTTAATCAGGATTATAATTTCATTACTAATAGGAGGTAGAACTCGCTTCACAACTTGAGGTAGAACTATTTTTATAAAGGTTTGGGCCTTTGTTAAACCTAAAACCTCTGCTGCTTCATACTGTCCGGCAGGGATAGATTGAATACCACCCCGGTAGATCTCAGCAAAATAGGCTGCATAGTTTAAAGAAAAAGCAATAACAGCTGCTACAAAGCGGTCGATGTTCCAACCAAAAAGATAGTAGGGAGCGAAGTACACGACAATAATCTGTAACAATAAGGGAGTGCCGCGCATAACGAGAATATAAAACTTTATGGGCTCATTAATCCAAACTTTAGGCGACATTCTACCCAGTGCGATTAATAGTCCTAGTGGAAGCGAAAAAATAATTGTTAGAGCAAAAAGCTCCAGTGTTGTTACTGCCCCTTCGAGAAGGAGACTCATAAGTGTCGAAAAGCTAGCTAAGTCCATATCTCCAAACATCATCTCTATCTCCTTTAAAAGAATCTAAATAAAAAAGTAGAAGGGCTGGCGTCTTTTCGGCACCAGCCCCTTTAAGGCCTACTTTAATATTAAGTGAACGTAATCAATCTGTAAAGTATTATTTAACAGTAGTAATGTCTTTGCTAAACCACTTGGTAGAGATCTCGGCTAATTTACCATCAGCTGCCATTGCATCAAGTGTTTCTTGGACCTTTTCCATTAATTCTTTGTCAGCGATACGGAACCCAATTCCGTATTCTTCGCTAGCTAAAGATTCATCAAGTACTTTGTAACCTTTATCGTCAGTAGTAATGCGGTAGTCGGCTACAATTTCATCCATTAGTAGTGCGTCTATTCCGCCTTTTTGTAAATCCATAAGTGCAGTTGTATAGTCATCAAATTCAATTACATTAGTTAATGTTGACTTAAAATCTTCTTTAGCAGCTAAGGCATCTACTGCGCTAGAGCCTGCTTGTAAACCGAGTTTCTTGCCTTCAAGGTCAGCAAGTGTGCTAAAGTCAGAGTCTTTCATTACTACAAGAACTTGTCTATTATTTAGATATGGTTTGCTAAATAAAATGTTCTTCTTGCGATCTTCGGTAATAGTTAAACCATTCCAAATAGCGTCAATATTTCCGGTATTAAGTTCTTGCTCCTTAGCATCCCAACTAATAGGTTGAAGCTTTAGTTCAATATCTAAGCGAGAGAAAACTTCTTTGGCTAAATCGATATCAAAGCCAACAATTTCTCCTTTGTCATCTTTAAAGCCCATTGGAGGGAAACTATCGTCTAAACCTAAAACAAACTCACCTTTTTCTTGAACTTTCTCCCAAGAATTCTTCTCTGCTGTTGTTGCAGAATCCTGTCCACAACCTGTTACCACAAAAGCCATGGCAACTAGCAATAATAGAGTTACAATATACTTTTTCATGTGACACCGCCCTTTAAGAATTTTAATTTCCGTTTAGCTCATGACACTATTTTACTTTAAAACTTTACTTTAGTAAAGAGGTAAAATAAAAAACGGTGAGTTTATTCTAATTTAAATTTAGTCAGGGTTCCAACAACCTTCTTGACACCCTCTACGGGTTAGAGGTATAATTTAAATTGAGTATATTTCAATTTAGGGAGGAATTTATATATGAAGCAAAAACAATGGCCTTGGTACATTGGCGGGCCGATACTTGGTTTGGTGGTTATATTTGCTTTTATAACTGGCCATCCGGTAGGTACAGCAACAACGTATGAACGTGTTACCGGAGGAATTCTTCAGTTATTTGCGCCTGGATATGTTGAGTCAACGGTACACTATGCTCAAGAAGCTTCCACAGTGTTTGAATGGCAGACTTTCTTTGTAGTTGGAATTATAATAGCAGGTCTTATTGGACGCATGTTAATAACCAAGGCCAAGCCCGAAGACGCACCTAAAATGTGGGTAGAAAATTTTGGGGCAAGTAAAGGGACAAGATATGTTCACGCTTTCTTAGGTGGATTATTACTTCTCTTCGGCTCACGGTTAGCTGGGGGATGCACGAGCGGACTTTTTATTAGTGGTGGTAGTCAGTTAGCGGTGGCGTCATTAGTTTTTGCCGCCGGAATGTTCGCTTCTGGGATTATAACAGCAAAGCTTCTTTATAGAAGGAGGAATGCTTAAATGACTTGGGATGTTGCGTTATTGGGGTTAGTTACAGGTATTGCTTTTGGATTTGCTATTTTAAAGTTCGGAGCCTGTGGTTATCAAAGAATTCTTGATATGTTGTTACTTAAAGATTTCTCTACTTTAAAATTTATGATGGCTGCTGTTATGGTTGGTTCCATTGGAGTGTTCTTGCTCGACAATGTAATTTGGGTGGCACCTTTACAGATTGCACGCTTGTTAGTCGGTGGACTAATTTTCGGAGTTGGCTTTGCATTGCTTGGCGCTTGCCCGGGAACTGTAATGATAGGCTTAGGAAGAGGGCAAAAGGATTCTTTCTTCGGGGTTATCGGTGGTTTAGTTGGAGCAGGTCTCTTTGCAGAGTTTTATATACCAATAAAGGATTCACTTTATCATATAATGGATTATGGTAAAGTTACTATGGGTTCTGCCTTTGGCCTTTCTGAAGGTGTGGGCGTGATTATATTGCTAGTAGTGTTCGGAGGAGCTATTATTGTTATTAATAAATTGACAGCCCCTAAAGGACAACAAATAGAGGCTGAGAATTATTCTATTAAATAATTAACCGATAATACCGAAACGCACGCAATTGTGGGAAACTTAATTGCGTGCGTTTTTGCAATCTCAGACATTAATTTAATCTTTTCATTTGCTCCATTTCCATGAAAAAATCTCTATCCTTTGCTAAGAACTTTTCTACTATCCTTTTTGAACCCTCACTTAGTTTTGGCATTTCACGTTCATAACTGTCAATACCCATGGTTATTCCTCGAGAAAGCATGTTTAGTATATCAAGATCCTTTTCTTCACCCATTAATTTTAAGCGAGTCATTAACTGAGGAGTAATACCCATAATTCCAGAGCCGTTCTTGGGCATACCCCCCATATCTCTAATATGGGAGGCTAATTCGATGGCCATATCAGTCTGGACTTTTTGTTGTTCTTCTAAGCGAAGTCTTATTTGTTTATCTTCTATCTCATTAAGGCAAATGTTATAGGCGTCTATGCCCATGTAAGTTCCCTGTAATAAATGATTCAAAACAGTGACTTCTTGATTAGTTACCACAATAAATCCCCCTATAACTACAAAATTAGTTTAATGTAAATAGTTTCTACCGTGATTAGGTTGGTTTTCTTTTAAAATAGCGGATACGATTTTAGATTTTATTTCATTTTCCTTCGCATTAGTTTCAGTAATGGCATTGTTTTCATTAAGTGATATAATTCTCTCTTCTTTGATGGACTTGAAAATACTTAAGATGGCTGTTAAATCGCCATATTCAATTTCTGGTGTCACATTAATTTGTTCGGACCCTGTCAATGCATTGTAGAAGTTAAGAAGTTCATTATAATAGCCCTTTTGAACTTCGTAGGGTATTTGCTCTGAAGTACCGTCGTTATAGGCCACATTAATTGTACCGGCATCACGCTCTTCTAGATAGATCATACCTTTTGTACCGAAAATGCGTAATCCCGTTAAAGGGCGCTGCATTTCTTTGCCTGCAACGAAGAATGTAAATTGGCCTGTAAGTCCACTTTTAAACAGAAGATTGGCATTAACAACAGAATAGGGAGCAAAATCGGCCTCTAGTGGTTTACCAAAGGCATGCACTTTTTCAATACCGCCAAAAATATGGCCCAAGGCAGCAATATCATGGACCCCTGTATCAGTAATGGCACCTCCTGGGAACTCAGGATGTTGGCGCCATTCTTTTGCCGCAAACTTATTTTTTAACATATCCGTTGGAAAGTCCATAACCCTATTTTGAATAAAGTAATAAACATCACCAACACGTTGGGTTCTTACTAGATCTCTAATAATGTCAACTTCTTGATTGTAACGATAGTTTTCGGCAATCATTATAGGGATATTATACTTTTTAGCTAGGTCTCTAGCACTTAGTGCTTGCTCAAGATTGGGAGCTAACGGCTTTTCACAGATAATACCTTTTTTTTGTCCGGTTAGAAGTTTAGCTACAGCTTCCGTGACCTTGAAATTTAACTCGATCGGCACCATGATATTAATCACGTCTAAATCTTCGCTTTTAATCATTTCCGTGTAATCTAAGTAGATATGACTTTGGTCTAGTTTTAAAGTTTCGGACCAATTAAGGCCGTTCTGTTTATCAATATCACATAAAGCTGCTATCTCATAACGATCCGAAAGTGCCTTGAAGGCAGGCCAATGTAACCTTTCGAAGGCCATTCCTACGCCAATTATTCCTACCCTTAACTTTTTCATTAGATTTCCCCCTTATTGTATGTGCGTTATTAAATTATGGTTAGTATGTTTCAGGGTGATGGAGGATATTCTAAAATTAATATTTCTGATCGGGGTGTTTAAAGACATGACTCAAAAAACATTGGCTGTAGCATTTTTGGACCAGCTTAAGGCTTGGGGTGTTAAGTTTATTTTTGGTGTTACCGGAGATGATGTCTTACCGTTTTTAAGCGCACTAGATAAAGATGAGCACATAAAATTTGTCGCAACCTCTAATGAGGCTGGGGCCGCATTTATGGCATCTTATTATGCCAAATTAACAGGAGAGCTAGGGGTATGTGTTGCTAGTGCCCCAGGTTCAATCAACCTATTAGAAGGTATAGCTGATGCATTCCTCGATGGTGCTCCGGTTTTAGCACTTACGGGCCAGGTGCAGACAGCAAAGCTAGGAATCAAAACTAAACAGTATTATCATCAACAGGAAGTATACAGTAACTTCGTAAGTTATACAGAAAGTGTCGTAGACCCACAACATGGAATCCGTCTCCTTATTACGGCTATGAGTAAGGCCTTGCTTACAAAAACGGTCTGTCACTTATCTGTTTATGAAAATCACTGGAGCAAACAAGTTGAGGCTGAGCCGGGAACCCTACCTCTTTTAGTTAAGGGAGTTAAGCAGGGGAAGCAGGCCATTGGTGATGTTGTAAGGGTAGTTCAGCTTATGCAACAGGCCAGAAAGCCTGTAGTTGTTTTTAGTAAGAAGGCAATAAAGGTCATAAAGGAAGTTAAGCGATTAGTTAAAACTTGGGGGGCAGCTGTGATTACAACCCAAGAGGCCAAGGGTCTTGTACCTTATGCTTATCCTAGCTTGCTAGGGGGAGTAGGAGAGGCGTGGATACCAACTTTGCTCGCCCAGAGCGACTGTGTTATATTGATTGGATCAGCCTCTTATGAAGAAAAGTTTTTACCCAAATGTCCAATTATTCAACTAGAGGAGGAACCATGCCAAATAAATGATCGTTATTTATGGGACTCACTAGCTGGAGATTTGGACTATATTATAGAGATTTTAAATGACAATTTAAAAGATTATCAAGTAAACACAGGCTGGTTAGAACTAATCAGGAGCGAGAGGGAAGCTCGTAATAAAATAATAGAAACAGATCTTAATAATAAGAGTAGACCCATATACCCCGGCTTTTTAATGGCTACTTTGAGTGAAGTTGTACATCCCAATGCGATAATTACCCTTGACGAAGGGAGCTTCATGCACTGGTTCGATCGGAATTTTAAGGCCCAGAATCAAGAAGTGCTAACCTCTTCTTACTGGAGAAGTATGGGTTTAGCTGTTCCGGCAGCTATTTCCGCGCAGTTGACCGACGTAAATAGGCAAGTTTTAGCTCTTGTGGGTGATGGCTGTATTTTGATGAACTTAGGTGAATTTACAACCGCCATAAAATATAAATTACCCATCACTGTGATTGTAATCCGAGACCATTTATACAGCTTGGAACGAGATAAAACTCAAATAAAGGGTCTAAGACCTGAAGGTTTACTAATAGCCCCTGTAGAATATAGTTTGTATGCCAAAGCTTGTGGAGCACAAGGCTTTAAAGTTGAAGATCCTCACCAGCTAAGACCGATTTTGGAGAAAGCATTAGCTTTAAATGAGCCAGTAATTGTGGATGTGGTCTGTGAAAGTATAAAGTTACCACAGATAGGAAGGGGGAATTAAGATGCCTTATATCACTCTAGATGGCCCTAAAATGACCAAAGAACAGAAGGCTCAACTGGTAAAGGAATTTACTGAATCTGCTGTTAAAATTCTAAAATTACCTCAGCAAGCCTTTACTGTGATCATTCGTGAAACAGATCCAGATAATGTAGGGGTTGGAGGTAAGCTCTTATCCGAAATAAGGAAGTAAGAGGTAGCTGAAATTAGAGGAGGAAATATTGATAATGGAATACAAAAGATTTCAAGACAAAATTGTGATAAGAGTTGACAAAGGCGAGGAAATTGTAGAAATCTTAAAACAAGTGTGTAAAGAAAATAACATTACCTTAGGTTCTGTGACTGGCATTGGTGCAGTTGAAAAGGCTACCTTAGGGTTATTTAAAACACAGACTAAAGAGTATAAGTCAAAAGAATTCAGTGGAGAGTATGAGCTAGCAGGGCTAGTTGGTAATATCTCGACAAAAGATGGTGAAACCTATCTTCATTTGCATGCAACCTTGTCGGATGAGCAATGTAATGCTTATGGCGGACACCTAAATTTAGCCGTGGTTAGTGCAACAAGCGAAATAGTTGTCCAGATTATCGAGGGACAAGTAGAAAGATTATTTGATAACGAGATTGGATTAAATCTTTATAAGTTCTAATATAAGTGTCTTAAAAATTACGGGCCGTCAGATTACATTCTGATGGTCTTTTAATTGTCACAATTTTCACCAGGAGGATTATCAACCTTGAAGGTAGAATATTATATATGTCACGTTATAGATTTTGTACTTACTTTATGGAGGTGTTTGACTTGCAAAAGTCACTATTTGTATTAATTGGACTACTTCTGGTAGTTAGCCTTACAGCTTGTGGGGAAGATACCCTTACAGACAGCGATTTGGGAGAGAACCAAGGCAAGGAAGTAGTTTCTGATAATGTAAAGAATGAAGATAACCAGGATTCTGCTGAGGGTGAAAATGGATCTGGATCAGACAGCTCTCCACATGAATTTTCAGGATTTACAAAGGATGAGGAATTTAGTGGTGGAGTTACAGCAAAAGAATATAACTTGAACAGTGTTAGAAGGGGTCCCCATCCGAGTTTTACACGCTTGATTTTAGATTTTACAGTTGGTTCCAAAGGCAAGGATAGTGCCGTAGAGCCCCCTGAATATGAAATAACGTATTCAGATGAAGCGAACAAGATAACGGCAGTTTTTGAAGGAGTAAAGTACAACTCTTTAGAGGGCAAAGTCGAGGAGATTAAACAGTTGGCACCAATTGTTGAGGATGTCAAATTTGCAGTGGAAAATAATAAATTGATTATGTCCCTAATCCTAAAGGAAAAAGTATCCTATCAAGTTTTTAATTTATCTAGTCCTGCTAGAATCGCCATAGTAATGAATCCCGATGTAATGCAATAGAAGCAATAGAAGCAATAGAAGCAATAGAAGCAATAGAAGCAATAGAAGCATGTACCGAAAGGAAGATTTTTTTGACAGTAAAGGTTTTAGTTATTGATGATTCTATATTTATTCGGAAAGTATTAAGTGACATTATAAGTGCTGATTCTAGATTTGAGCTAGTAGGAACAGCAGTAAACGGTAAAGAAGGACTAGAAAAGATTAAAAATTTAAATCCTGATGTAATAACTCTAGATGTTGAAATGCCAATTATGAATGGCTTAGAAATGTTGGCAATTCTTATGACTAGTAATCCTAAGCCTGTAATATTGTTAAGTAGCTTAACAAAAAAAGGTGCGAAAGAAACAATACATGCTTTAGAGCTTGGTGCCATAGATTTTATTACTAAGCCAGAGGGAATCTTTGCTAAAAACTTACCTACAGTGGAACGAGAATTGAAAGAAAAGCTGCTCGTAGCGGGGAGTGCAAAACCAGGGAGTTTTAGAAGAAAGACTATCGTTCATGGGAAACAAGAAGATTACGATTTAAAAACAATGGCTTCAACGGCTAAAACATTAACAGCGAAGGCATCACGGGCAGACATACTGGTAATTGGAGCCTCTACCGGTGGACCCTCAGCCCTAAGTCATGTCATTAACTCCTTGCCGGAGAGGGTTAATGTACCGATTCTGATTGTCCAGCATATGCCTGTAGGATTTACTAAATTGCTGGCTGATCGGCTTAATAACAGTTCGAGACTTGTGGTAAAGGAAGCAAAAGATAATGAGCTTTTGCTTCCGGGCCAAGTATATATAGCACCCGCCGGTCACCAGGTGAATTTGAAAAGTACGGGTACAGAACTCCTGTTTAAGTTAACGGATAAGAGTCCTTTTGAGACCCTTTTTAAACCCTCAATCGATTTGCTAATGCTAGAGGCTGTTAGGGTTTTTAACTCAAAGGTTCTAGCTGTAGTTCTTACAGGTATGGGGAATGATGGATTAAGAGGAGCTAAAGCCATTAAATCAGCAGGGGGCAAAGTCCTTGTAGAATCAGAAGAGACATGTGTTGTATATGGCATGCCGAGAGTAATTGTGGAGGCTGGTTTAGCCGATGAAATACTTCCCTTAAGCTCAATTAGCAGTGGCATTATAAGGAATCTTGGAGTGTAAAAAGAATTACTCAATGAAAGAAGAAGTAGCCTTTCGATAAGGCTACTTTTTGCGTGTTAAGACTTTTTTTACTTTAGGTGTAAATTTTGTTTTTTTAAGAAACAATAATGGTAAAAGCCTGAGTTCAAGGAGTAAACCATGAAAATCCGTGATATAGCTACAATATTGCCAGAAGCAGAAATTATTGGAGATAGTGGACTGGTTGTCGGGGGGATAGAGTGTGATTCTAGGTTAGTCAAGCAAGGTGACCTCTTTGTGGCCATTTCAGGCTATAAGACAGATGGCCATGAATTTGTCTCTGATGCAATTCATAAGGGTGCCAGTGCTGTTTTATTAGGGAAAGATCTTATCCTACCACAGAGAATTACTAAAATATTAGTTCCAGATAGTAGAAGAGCCTTAGCTTTATTAAGTAATGCTTATTTTGATTATCCAGCGTCTAAATTAAAGTTAATTGGGATAACAGGAACCAATGGTAAAACCTCAACAACTTATCTCCTTAACAACATAATTCGGGCCGGAAAAGTTAGGTGTGGAATTATTGGGACGGTGGAAAAAAGATTTGAAGAAACAGTCTATGAGAATCCTAACACAACTCCTGAATCCTTGATATTACAAAGGACACTGGCTGATATGGTCAAAAGGGGTGCTAAAGCTTGTGTGATGGAAGTCTCGTCTCACGCATTGGAACTACAAAGGGTGGAAGGCATTGATTTTGATATTGCAGTGTTTACTAACTTAACTCATGATCATCTAGACTTTCACGGTAGCATGGAGAGCTATTTTAAATGTAAGGCCACTCTATTTGCAAAGCTGAAGAAACCCGGTTGGGCAGTTATTAATGTAGATGATCCTTATGGTCAACGATTAGCTAAGGGCCTAAAGGGTAAAGTAAATGTAATTACCTATGGCTTAAACGAACTTTCAGAGGTTAGAGCAGTAAATTATGAGGTTGATTATGGGATTAAAGCAGAGCTGATAACCCCCTTTGGTAGTAAAAAAATTTGCGTTCCATATCTGATGGGGATTTATAATCTGTACAATTTATTAGCTGCAATAGGTTCTGCATTAACCCTAGGGTTTAGGTTTGAGGAGATCATCTATGGCTTAAACAAAATAAATCAAATACCGGGAAGGTTTCAACAGGTTCAGGAAGGCCAGAAATTCTCTATTGTAATTGACTATGCTCATACTCCCGATGGGGTTCAAAAAGTATTAGAAGTAGCAAATAATATTCAGAGGGGAGAAGGCAAAATAATAACGGTTCTAGGTGCGGCAGGAGAGCGGGATCCTTACAAAAGGCCACTAATGGGCAAGATAGCCGCTCAAAATAGCGATTTGTTTATAATAACAGAACAGGATTCTAGAAGTGAAGATCGCAAGAATATTATTGACGATATCTATAAAGGGGCAAAAGGCTGGGGAAACATTGAAATAATAGAGGAAAGAGTGGAAGCTATTCGTTATGCCTTAGAGCAGGCTCAAGAGGGAGATATAGTATTAATATTGGGAAAAGGGCATGAAAAAACCCTGTACCTAGACAGGGATATTGATTATCGAGGAGATTATGCTACGGTAAAAGATTACTTATCCGCATCTTCGTCGCCTTTTATGACCTCTTGAACAATAGGGACATAATCAAAGTTCTCTACAGCGATATTTTCAAAGCCACTTGTTTCGTCTAACTCTTTACCATCTTTTTTTAGTTGTTCTATTCTTTCTTCCAACTTACTTTTTAATCGATTTAATTCTTCTCTAGACACTCTACCACCTCCTAGACTTAACATAACCTTAGAAAGTGGTCTTTATCCTAGTAGCTAGTCTTAGCTGAAAATGAGGTCCAAGAATTTGCGAATTGGACTTTTCTTTATCTCCCGATAAACTTTGCCCCACTCTTTTGCCGGTTCTACAATTATGGGAGAAGACCCAATTTTCTCTTCATAAACTACCTTACCCTTTATTATTCTGCCGTAAAGAGCACTTCTTCCGGCTTGGTTTTTAATTGCTACGTCTTTTACCAGTTGGTGTGAGTTCATACCAGTGGCCTCCTTTTACTATCCTAATCTAATTGTATGTTACTGGGCCGGACTTGGCAATAAGTGTAAAATGTAGTTATATGACAAGTAGTGCAGAAAAAAGGTCCGAGCAAGAAGACGCTCAGACCGTATTGTGTAATAGGGTTTTTTAGGCTGGAAAATGGCATGCAACTAGGTGATCAGTACCAATATCTTTTAACTCAGGTCCACACTCAGCGCAGATATCTTTAGCTTTACGACATCTTGTTCTAAATCGGCATCCTGATGGTGGATTCACCGGACTAGGCACATCGCCTTCTAAGATAATCCGTTTCCGTTGTTCCTCTACACTAGGATCGGGAATTGGGATAGCTGACATCAGAGCTTCGGTGTAAGGATGTGAAGGGCTCTTGTATAGGTCGTGGCTACTGGCAATTTCAACGATTTTGCCAAGATACATAACTGCCACTCTATCACTGATATGCTTAACCATTGATAAGTCATGGGCAATAAACAAGTAGGTTAAACCAAACTCATCTTGAAGTTCCTCTAACATATTAACAACTTGAGCCTGGATGGACACGTCTAGTGCAGAAATGGGTTCATCACAGATAATGAAGCTTGGTTCTACGGCTAAAGATCTAGCGATACCAATACGCTGACGTTGACCACCCGAGAATTCATGAGGGTAGCGTCCTGCATGATCCGGAAGTAATCCAACAGTTTTTAGCAAATGGTTAATCCTCTCGGTACGGGCTGCCCCTACCGCTAATTTGTGAATATCTAAGGGTTCGCCAACAATATCGCCAACTGTCATACGTGGATTTAAGGATGCATAAGGATCTTGGAAAATCATTTGCATATGGCGTCTTGCTTTAGGAGACATTTTTTTCTTGGCATATATATCTTCACCTTCAAAAATAACCTTTCCGGCTGTAGGTTCATAAAGCCTAATAATCGTTCTACCTACTGTAGTCTTACCACATCCACTTTCACCAACAAGCCCTAAGGTTTCTCCCTTGTAGATTTTAAAGGAAACATTATCGACTGCTTGTAATACTTGGTCGCCCTTAACGTTAAAGTGCTTCTTTAAATTCTGGACTTCAACTAGAACTTCTTTTTTGCTCATCTGGCAATACCCCCTTTAACTGCTTGAGCTTGGGGATGTTCCAACCAACAGGCTACGCCATGTTGTTCGCCAACGGTAGTGTAATCAGGTTGATATTTCTGGCAAATAGTCATAGCATATTCACAACGTGGTGCAAAGGCACATCCAGTTGGTGGTTTGAATAAATCAGGAGGCTGCCCGTCAATAGAATAAAGTTTTTGTTTCTTCATTTCATCTAAGCGTGGGACAGATTTTAACAAGCCCCAAGTGTAAGGATGTTTGGCTCTATAAAAAATTTCTTTGATAGGCCCTGACTCTACTATTTTGCCAGCATACATTACTAGTACTCTTGAAGCTAAGCCGGCTACAACTCCTAAGTCATGCGTAATCAAGATAATTGAAGTGCCGGTTCTTTCGTTTAAATCTTTCATTAGTTCGATAATTTGAGCCTGGATAGTTACATCTAAGGCTGTGGTTGGTTCGTCAGCAATTAATAGCTTAGGCTCACAAGCTAAAGCCATGGCAATCATAACCCTTTGTCTCATACCACCACTAAATTCGTGTGGGTACTGACTAATCCTTTTCTCAGGGAAGGGAATCCCTACAAGCTTAAGCATTTCGATGGCTCTTTCCATTGCTTGCTCTCTTGAAAGCCCATGATGCTTGATAACACCTTCGGCAATTTGATTACCTACAGTCATGGTTGGATTTAGTGAGGTCATGGGGTCTTGAAAAATCATACTGATTTCCTTACCTCTAACTTTATCCATCTGATTAGATGCTAAATTGGTTACATCCATATCGTTAAACATAATCTGTCCACCAACTATACGCCCGGGAGGATCAGGAATTAGTCTCATCAAAGATTGAGCAGTTACACTTTTTCCACAACCAGACTCACCGACGATAGCTATAGCTTCACCTTGGGACAGGTCAAAGGTGACGCCCCGTACTGCTTGAATTTCACCAACATGGGTGAAGAAGGATACTTTTAAGTCTGTTACATCTAATATTTTATTACTCAACTCTGCCCCTCCTTTACTTTCTTAATCGAGGATCAAGAGCATCTCTTAATCCATCACCTAGCACATTAAAAGCAAGAATAGTGATACTGATGAAAGCAGCGGGAAAAAATAACTGCCACGGATAGGAGCGAATGCCCTGAATACCATCACTGGCTAAGGAACCCCAGCTGGAGATAGGTGCGGATACCCCAAGGCCTAAGAAACTTAACCACGCTTCTGTAAAGATTGCCTCTGGAATAGCCAAAGTAACATAGATCATGATCGGTCCCATAGTGTTGGGGATTAAGTGTCTAAATAAAATCCTACCTGTACCAGCACCTAAGGTACGGGCCGAAAGAACGTATTCTTGTTCTTTTAAGGCCAGTATTTGTCCCCTAACTAGACGGGCCATGGATAACCAATAGACAATACCAAGAGCTACGATAATTGTTTGTAAGCCCGGCTTCATAATCATCATTAAAAGGATAACGTAAAGCAGGAACGGTACAGCACTGATGATCTCTACAACTCTCATCATGATTTCGTCGACCCAGCCACCAAAATAGCCTGAGATACCACCATAAATGACACCAATAGTAAATACTATAAAAGCAGTAACTATTCCGATGGTTAAGGAGATTCTGGCTCCCCACCAGACACGAGTAAACAAGTCACGGCCTAAAGAGTCACTACCAAACCAAAAACTGCGTTGTTCTATTGTGTACTCAGATTGAGCTACAATGGGTTCTTCAGAGAACTCAACAACTTTTAGTTGGCCGTTCACATCTTTGAGTTTTGCATAATAGGAGTAACCTGGGGGTTTATTTTTAAGGCCCAAGACTTGGTCTGAATAGGTATAAGGGGTTAACCACGGCCCTATAATTGCCATGGTAATCAAAAGAATAATACCTACTAAACCGGCCATAGCTAGTTTGTTTTCTTTCAACCTGCGCCAAGCATCCTGCCAGTAGGTGGTACTTGGGCGGACGATAACTTCTGCTTTTTTCGCATCCGTTCCAACAGGTGTAAAAAGTTCTTGTGGATAAGTGTTCTCCAATTCTTTAGTTGGAGTTTCTTGCATAGTTATCACCTCTTTTCGCCCGTAAGTTTTACTCTAGGATCAATAACAGCATACAACAAGTCTACAATTAAGTTCATGGTCATTAAAAAGATACTATAGAATACCGTAGTCCCTATGATTACTGTATAGTCACGGTTAGAAATGCTGTTTACAAAGAATTTTCCTAATCCAGGAATAGTGAAAATATGCTCAATTATAAAACTTCCAGTAAAAACAGCGGCAACTAAAGGACCTAAATAGGTAATGACAGGCATAATGGCGTTACGTAAAGCGTGGCGATAAATAACCACTTTGTCGCTTAGACCTTTAGCTCTCGCAGTCTTAATATAGTCTTGTTGTAAAACCTCAACCATATTTGAGCGCATCAAGCGGGCAATTACTGCAGTCGGTAAAAAGGCTAAGGCTAGCGCTGGTAAAACCATATGCTCCCAGCCACCCCACATAGCAGCAGGAAGTATTCTAAACTTGTAAGCAAAGATATACATTAAAAAAGTGGCCATAACAAAGCTGGGAACAGAGAAACCTAAGGTTGCCATAATCATAGCAATGTAGTCAGGCACCTTATTCTGATTTAAGGCAGAAATAACTCCCAGTGTTAAGCCTGAAACCAGGGCAATTACAACTGCTAAGAAACCTAACTGTGCAGAAACAGGGAAGCCATCATAAATAATGTCATTAACTGTCCTGGATTCATACTTAAAAGATGGCCCAAAATCTAACTTGGCTGTACGCATTAAATAATCTGTGTACTGTACGTACCAAGGGTCGTTCAGGTGATATTTTTCATTTATGTTTTGTTCAATTGCCGGTGGCAACTTTTTCTCTGAAGTGAACGGCCCTCCGGGTATTGCCTTCATCATAAAAAAGGTCAAAGATACTATGAAGAACAATGCCACTAACATGGCCCCCACTCGCTTTAGTATGTAGCGAGTCACTCAAAATCTACCTCCTTTGTCAACTATATCCATGTACCTGTAAAAACAGGAAAAGGTACGCATGGCATTGACCATGCATACCTTTTGCCAGTGAAACTTAAAGCACACTAGTCAAGTTTGACTTATTTTTCGACGTAAGCCCAACGGAATTCTTGGTAGCCACCAATCATAGGAACTATTACACCTTTAACATGTGGCTTATACATATTAACGTTAGTGTAGTAGTAGATTGGTATCATTGGCATATCTTTCATGAAGATTTGTTCTGCATCATGAAGAGCTTGCCAACGCTCAGCACCTTCTGTAGTTCTAGCCTTAGTAATTAAATCATCGAATTCTTTAGTTCCCCAGTTAGTGTTGTTGTTTCCGTTTCCGGTAGTCCACATGTCTATAAAAGTCATTGGATCTGTGAAGTCAGCACCCCAACCGGCACGAGCTACTTGGAAGTCACCTTCGTCACGAGTATTTAAATATACACCCCACTCTTGATTTATTAACTTAACTTTAATTCCAAGGTTGGTGTTCCACATTTCTTGAATCGCTTCGGCAACTTTTTGATGACTTTCGCTGGTATTATAGAGAATTTCTAATTCAGGGAAGCCTTTTCCCTCTGGGTATCCAGCGTCAGCTAATAACTTCTTAGCTTCTTCAACATCATACTTAAAGAAGTCTCCACCTTCCTGACGGAAGTCCTTGCCATCTGCAGGGTTTAGGATGCCAGGTGGTACAATTCCATAAGCAGGTAACTGTTGAGCTTGAGTTACGTTATCTATCAAAGATTGACGGTCAATAGCCATTGCTAAAGCCTTGCGAACATTAACATCATCTAAAGGTTTCTTTTCAATATTAAATATGTAGTAATATATACCTAAGTCAGGATAAATAGTTGCAGTTCCGTCTTCAAGTAATCTTACCATTTCTTGTAATGGAGGATCTTCCCCAATATCAATTTGGTCAGTTTCAAACATGGTTAACTCTGTGTCTTGAGACTCAACCATAACCATGGTAATTTTTTCTAACTTAACATCTTCAGCAGCCCAGTAGTCAGGGTTTTTAACTAGAACGATTTTTTGGTTATGTTCCCAAGTTTCAATTTTGAAAGGACCATTACTTACTAAAGTTTCAACCTTTGTATGCCAGCCTGCTTGATCAGCTTCGACAACCTTTTGGTTTACAGGAAAAAGGTTAGAGAAAGCAGTTAACCCCACGAAATAAGGTGTTGAAGCAACTAATTTAACTTCTAATGTTTTTTCATCAAGAGCCTTTACGCCAACTTCATCGGCCTTTGCTTCACCAGCAGTGTATTCAGCACCATTTACAAGGTAATGTAATTGATATGAATAGTCAGCTGCTAATTCTGGGCTTAATAATCTTTTCCAAGCGAACTCAAAATCTTGAGCAGTAACAGGGTCACCGTTAGTCCACTTGATGCCATCTCTTAAGTGGAAAGTAATAGTTTTTCCATCTTCAGAAACATCCCACTTCTCAGCCATTCCGGGTTGTGGAACATTATTTTTGTCTAAACGAGTTAAGCCTTCAAACATGGCCATTTGAACCGTTGATTCAGTCTTGCCGGTAGCTTTTGCTACGTCAAGAGTTTCTGGCTCAGTTTGCAAGTTGTATGTAATTTCTTGAGGTAGATCTTTCTTTTCTCCGCTGTCGCCTGTTTCTTTATCTCCGCCGCAGCCTGTAACTACAAGACTTAGGGCGAGTGTGGCAATCAGGAAGAAAACTCCAAATTTCTTGTTGAACATTTACTTGACAACCCCTTTGCATTTTTTTAGCTATTCTATTTTTGGTCGCGATCTATTTTTTCTACCCAATTCACCTCCATAACAGGAATTTTAACATGCTGTTTAATACATAATACCTCTAGAGATTTCGACGAATTCAGAAATTTCCCTCTTTTATTCCATAATAGTTCAACAATTGAATAATTATTCTTTAGATGATAACAGTTGGTGATCATTAATTCCTGTAAAACCTAGCATATCTTTGACTGCCTTAGGAAGGGCATTGTATGGTTATGCAATGAATATACATAAACCTGCATTTAAGTAATAAAATAGCGGGCTTGATTACGAAAAAACTAATGTTCATCAGGGTTTTTCGCCGTTTTTTTTGTATACATCACTGTATAATTCCTTTGGGTATATATTGTTTTTGTATTAAACTAAGCAATTTTCGGTAGAGATATTTTGCTAATACAAGAAAAAGAGTTAAAATGGTGTTATGATTACAGCAGTGCAGAGGGGAATGAGTACTAAATGAATACCATCCTAACTACCTTAAATGCCAAATATATCCATACCTCTTTGGCTTTGAGGTATCTTAAGGCTCATTGTGAGCAAGAAGTGCCTATGGTTAAAATGGAAGAATATTCTATTAATGATATGCCTTCTAAAGTTGCGGCAGAACTGTTTCAGCACGGTGCAGACATTATTGGTTTTGCTTGTTATGTTTGGAATCTCGAGGAGAGTCTAGCCGTAGCTGAAATTCTAAAGAAAGTTGCCCCTAATACCCTAGTTGTTTTTGGTGGTCCTGAGGTTTCATATAACCCTAAGGAGTTTTTGGAGAAATATGATTTTGTGGATCTAATAGCTTATGGTGAAGGCGAAGAGACTTTTAAGGAGTTTTTAGTAGCTTTAAAAGCAGTCTCTAAAAATAACCGGGACATATTAAGTTTATCGGAGACTCTTTCAGGTATAGACGGCTTAGCCTATAGAGTCGGTGAAGGGATAACTATAAATGAGCCTAGGCCTTTAATTGAAAACCTAGACATTATCCCTTCACCCTTTCTAGAAGAAAGCATAGAGTATCAAAACAAAATAGCTTATATTGAAAGTACTAGGGGTTGCCCTTTTAGCTGCCAGTACTGCTTATCTTCAACCATCAAGGGTGTTAGGTATTTCTCCTTAGATAGAATTAAACAAGACTTAAAAAAACTAATCAATGCTAAGGTTAAGCAGGTAAAATTTGTCGATAGAACTTTTAACTGCAGTAAAGAAAGAGCAATGGAGATTTTTCGGTTTTTAAGGGATGAAGTAGACCAAGACTCAGATACCAATTTCCACTTTGAGGTAGCAGCGGATCTACTAGATGATGAAATGGTAGAATACTTAATAACTATACCTAAAGGACTGTTTCAATTTGAAATAGGGGTACAATCAACTAACCCTAATACCTTGGCTTTAATTCAGCGCAAGATGGATCTTCAAAAGGTTGGAGAGATGGTAACTAAATTAAGAGCAGCAAACAATATCCATCTGCATTTAGATCTTATAGCCGGATTGCCTGAAGAAAATTGGGACTCTTTCAGAAAATCCTTTAACCACGTCTATGCACTAAAGCCGCATAAACTTCAGTTGGGTTTTTTAAAGTTATTAAAGGGCTCAGGGCTAAGGAAAAAAGAGGGAGAATATAAGTATAGCTATATAAATAAACCACCCTATGAAGTACTTGAGAATGCTTATCTAAGTTATACTGAAATCTTAAGACTAAAGCAGCTTGAGGAACTCCTAGAGCAGTATTTTAATTCTTACCGATTTAATTATTCGGTAAAATACTTAGTAGACAATTATTTCGAAACACCTTTTGACTTTTATCATCATTTTGCAATGTTTTGGGAAAAGAATGGGTATTTCCACTTAGCCCATAACCAGGCCAGCCTTTTTGAAATTTTGGGGGAATTCCTTAAAGGACTTGATCAAGTAAAGTATCCTTTATTTAAAGATATTTTAAAGCTAGATTACCTTATGCAAGGTTCCATGAAGGGTATCCCAGAGTATTTTTATAATTCCCAGAATAAAAGTGAAGAGCGAAAAGTTAAGAAGGATTTTTATAGTTTTCTCCAAAACCCCACATTGGTAGAAGACTATGTCCCACATTTAAAGGACATGTATTTTAAACACCTGGGGAAAAATATGCGGGTAGAGATTTTTGATTTTGATGTTTTAGAGTTAACTAAAGGTAAAATTAAAAGTATTGATATACCACAAAAAATGAACTCACTTGTTTTCAACTATTTTCAGCGTGATAAAATATTTAATCGGGCTCAGCTATTTAAGTTACCCACCAGCTTGTAATTGAAGCTCCCTAGACCTAAGTCTGGGGAGCTTTTTCCTGTTCTTAACACCTATTTTAGGTGTTAAGAATACACTAAGATATATACAAAAAGAAATAGGTTGGTGAATTAATGATTAAGATAAATAATCGAAGGGTCGTTTTACTTGCTCTTATGTTAAGTATACTTTTAGTTTTTGCTACGGGATGTATCAAAATAAGTTTAACCGATAGTGAGGTCAAGGATGAACCTTTAGCGGAGGATAAAAGTGTGACAACAGACCTTGTTAAAGAAGATTTGGAAAACTATCTATATAAGGAATTGCCACTGGTCTTCAACCTAGAGGAGGAAGCTTTAGGCTATTATGATGCTGTTACAGGACTAAATTACACTGATGATTATACCTTCTATAATAGTTTAATAGATCAGGTAATACCTTCATATCATTATTTTATTGATGAACTAGAAGCTATACGGCCTGAAACACAACAAGTTAGAGATATACATGAGCTTTATATTGAGGCGGCAAATTTACAATACTCAGGTTTTACTATTTTTCTATCAGGTGTTGAAAAACAGGATTTTGAAATAATGGCTCAAGGTAATGAGAAACTTGATAAGGCTAGAAAGTTAATTCGACAATGGGAGATTAAAATCGAAGAACTCAGCAAAGAGCACGGTATAAACTATGCTGAACAAGGAGAAAAAATTTTAGACATTTAACGCGTCGCGTTTGCGGGGCGTTTCTGCTTGCCAATCAAAATCAATGTGCTTTCCTTAGTTGAAAAATTTGGCATAAATTAACTTATAAGATATAATAAGCTATAGTGCAGGACTAGAAGCAAAAGGTGGGAATTTAAATGCCAAAGGAGATTACACATTGGCTTATTGCCGGTAATGCTATGGAGGCTCTAGAAAGCGATTCTAATCTGCGTAAACTACTAATTAAGCATAAAAATTATTACTTGCTGGGAGCCGTAATTTATGATACACCCTATAGCTTTCTTGGTCTAACGAAGAAGCAGAAACAGTTTAAAAAGATTGCTGATAAGCTTCATGGTGCTCAGGGTGAGGATGCCTTTTGTCCTTTTAAAAATTTCTTCCAAAAAATTTATAGAAATAATCTAGAGGAATCAGATGAAGCAGCTTTAGCCTTTTCTTTAGGCTTTTTAACCCATGTTATTATCGACTTAAATTTTCATCCAATGATTTTTTATTTAACCGGAAACTATTATAGTAAAGATAAGCAAGAGCGTGATAGAGCCGTCTCTAATCATCGTTGGCTAGAAGCTAATTTGGATTTATGGTTTTTACAAGAAGCTAAACAGATTGGGCAACCAATCCAGTATTTAAAAGAAGTAACGAAAGATATAGATGCAATCCAATTGTCAAAGATTTTACTTGGATTTGTTGAGGCTATATGTTTAACAGATTTAGAGAAAAAGGCGAAAGAATTTAAAACTGCAGTAAACTATCATGCCTTTTTTCAGCAAATGTTTTTTGTGGATTGGCTAAGAGGTATATTAGCACTATTACTAGGTAAAGAACAGAAAACAGTGGCCTTATTCTATCCTAAAGCTGAGAGCGTTATTGGGGAAAAACTTATAGTTTATCTGCACCCTATAACAGGGTTTAGGCACGAAATTAGTATCGGTAGCCTAAAGCAGAATACTGAGAGAAAGCTTGTGACGGTTTTTAAAGAAGTAGAACGAATTCTATATCGGGAAAAGTCAGATCAAAGTTTACAAAACTTTATTAGTGCTCTGCCAAGCCTCTCTATAGAAACGGGAGTGGCTAGAACAAGTTCAGCAGATATGACTTATTTTAATGAACGGTTTGACAGAAGTGCATGGTATAGTGAGGAATGATTTCATTATAAGGGAGGTGTAATTATGGATCTTAGTACTCTTCACAAAATAAGCTACGGTCTTTATGTTGTGGCTTCTAAAAAAGGTGAGAAGTTGAATGGTCAAATTGCTAATACTACTTTTCAAATAACTTCTGACCCAGCAACCGTGGCCGTAAGTATTAACAAAAGCAATCTAACCCATGAGTATATCAAAGAAAGCGGTGTCTTTAGTGTTTCGCTTCTTTCTGAAAAGACGCCGTTAAAAATGGTAGGTCATTTTGGTTTTAAGTCTGGTCGTGATCTCGATAAGTTTGAGAAATTCGATTTTCAGTTAGGACAAACAGGCTGTCCCATAAAAGTACAGGATACACTAGGCTACTTAGAGGCAGAAGTGATTGGTAGTATGGATGTTGGAACTCATACAATTTTTGTTGGACAATTAGTCGGAGCGGAGGTAGTAACAGAGGACTCGCCTATGACCTATGCCTATTACCATCTATTGAAAAAAGGGCTGGTAAAGCCTAAGTAATAGCTATTAAAGAATAAAACAAAAGGTCAATTAAAAGATAGAACAGGGGTAATCAGAAAGGTTAAGTTTCTGATTACCCCTGTTTTTGTTAATGCATATCACGCATCTCTTGGCAGGGATAAAGCCATCGTGGTAGAATATCTTAAATAATAATCTAACTGTAGGGGATAAAAAATGGCCGATAAAAAGTTGGATGGATTTCATAAAATTTTATTTTTGTTAGTGATAATCTATATTTTGTTTATAGCTCAAGACAGGTTAAGAGTGGGGACTGAAGTGGACTCTTATTTAGGAGTTCCTGTTTATTATAATGGTTTTTTTAACGAAAACGTGTACGGGAAAAATTACAGCAAACAAGGTTATTATTACGGATTAAAATGGCAGTGTGTAGAATTTGTTCAAAGGTTTTATCACGACATTCTAGACCATCGCATGCCTGACCCTTCCAAGGATGCCAAGGACTATTTTGATTCGACGATAGCCCAAGGGGAAAGAAACAAGATAACGGGTCTTAAGCAGTTTAAGAACGGAGGAGAAGTTGCCCCTGATGAAAAGGATATCTTAGTATTTCAAGGAGGCAAGTACGGTCACGTAGCTATAATTACAAAAGTTGAAACAGACTATGTGGAAATAATGCAACAGAATGTTTATGGTAAAACAAAAGCAAAACTTCAGTTACGGCATAAGGTGGGAACTTATAGAATTTTAAGTGAGAACCAATTGGCGGGGTGGTTACGGAAATAGGATTATTGAACCAATGATAGTCCTATTTTTTTCGCATATTCCAAGGCTTCTAGATATTCGGAACTAGAAAGGTTACGCGAAATCTCTTGATACTTGTAAGCTTGATGTTCAGGATGATACTGATCCATTAGATTTACTAAACAACCAGGAGAAAGTTCCTTTTTTATATAACTAAGGATGCTCTTAGTGTCCTCTAAACCTCCCGGCATCATTAGATGACGAATAATTAATCCTCGATAGGCAATGCCCTGTTCATCTGTTTTTAACCCACCAACCTGGTGGTCCATTTCCTTTAGGGCAGCCTGTACAACTTGGGGATAGTTAGGAACCTTAGAGTATTTAATCCCACGTTCTTCAAGGTTGTATTTGAAATCAGGCATATAAATGTCAATGACCTGATCTAAAAGCTTAAGGGTTTCTAACTTTTCGTAACCTCCACAATTATAGACTAATGGTAGTCGTAAGCCCTTGTTGACAGCAATAAGCAATGCTTCCAGTATGTTTGGCACAAAATGAGTAGGGGTTACTAGGTTAATGTTATGACACCGATAATCATTTTGCAGTTTAAGCATTATATCTGCCAATTTCTGATTGGAAATGGTTTGACCCTCTCCGGCAAAACTTATTTCGCAGTTTTGACAAAAAACACACTTCATATTGCAATACGCAAAAAAGATCGTTCCGGATCCTCGTTTTCCTACCAAAGGAGGTTCCTCACCTAGGTGGGGGCCGTAATTAGAAACAACTACCTTATCTGTAGAACGACAAGCACCTAAATCAACCCTGCGATCGGTTTGACATTGGTGTGGACATAAATTACATTCGTTAAGGTCTTCTTTAGCCTTTTCAACTCGTTTTTCTAATTCGCCAATTTGGAAAAGATTTAAATATTGGGGTTTGGGGTTACTGTCTTTATTCATCTGGACCAACTTCATCATAAGATAATTGGACGGTTTTGGTATAGTTCTTGTCTTTAATTTCTTTATCTGTAGCACTTTCCTCTAAGGCTTTATCTAGACCGGCCGCGTAAGTAGGTTCTTGATGTTTATGCACTTTTTTCCTTTCCTTGAGCATAAATAATCACCTCCTATAGATTAATCTCTTCTTTTACTTAAAAAATATACTTGGTATTTGGGAAAGTATATGTTCCACAATAGTGGGAACCTGGCAAGGTATGCTGTACTGAAATGCGCGTAATGAGGAAATCGA
>JUEG02001171.1_pt1 | contig 109736 bp, 91 predicted proteins | sample 432341 | NCBI WGS metagenome assembly JUEG02 (sample SAMN02953476, study PRJNA257561) | rock porewater metagenome | biome: terrestrial; feature: Opalinus Clay rock; material: porewater; isolation source: Opalinus Clay rock BIC-A1 borehole | place: Switzerland: Mt Terri URL, St-Ursanne ... | reverse complement strand
GATCTTCAGCTTAATCAAGGGATAGCACTTGATAAGACTCTGGCGGATGGCGGTGCCGGGGCAATGATATCCCAAGTCTTAAACTCCTTACCCTTCGCTGGAATAGTGATTCCCTATTTCTTATTTGTAATGCTTATTTTCCAAGCTACTACCATTGATTCCAATGCGTATATTATTTCCATGATTGCATGCAAAGAGGTTAGGAATGATCAGGAATCTCCCCGCTGGACAAGACTTTTCTGGTGTTCACTCCTTGCTGTGATCGGGGTAGCTATCATGATGGTGGGCGGATTACCGGTCGTTCAGCTTTCATCTGTTGCCACCAGCGTACCCATTATAGTTATTATCATCATCTTAGGGCTGTCCCTACGTAAGTGGCTCAAGGAGGATTTCGGCCAAGAAACTAAAGTGCAAGTTGTCGATTATCCGGAAGAAGACTAATGATACGGGGCTGTCGCTGTAAGACCAGCCCTGAACATAGCAAAAGGCGGCTTCTAACAGAAGCCGCCTTTTACCGTCAAATATAGGCCCCATCCCGATGTAGAGAAAATTATTACCCAGCACCTTATTGCTCTATTTTTAAATGGGTGCGGCAATTTCACACATGGATTTAAGGGCTTCTATAAACTCTTTTTCTACTTGAGAAACAGCGTATCGGTTCGACCTTATTAATCCAACGGTTATCCCTAAACTAACATCACTAATGGGTATGGGTGTTATTTCGCCTGATTGCAAGTATATATCGTTAGTAGACATGAACCTGGGAAAAAAGGAGATAGCAATTCCTTGAGAAACGACTCGTTTGATGAGTTCAAAATTACAGAACCTAAATACCACATTGGGCTCGCCGTACTGTTTCAATATACTTGTAATGCCCCCATTATTCTTTGTAAATTCGTCATTATAGGCAACAAAGGGATATTCAAGCGCTTCTTTCAATGAGACTGATTCTTTTGCTGAGAGAGGAGAATCTTTTCCAGCATATATCAAAAATTCATCTGAGAATAATTCCTCTCTGCAAATGTCTTTACCTTGGATTTCTTCAGTTAAAAGAACAATCCCAAGATCATTCTTTCCAGATTGGATGTTTTGCAAAATACTAATTGACTCACCTACTGTTAAATTAATATTGATTTTAGGGTGTTTGTTTTTTAAGTGATATAAAACGTTGGGTATTATCTTATCTCCCATGCTCGGGATAATTCCAACAGATAGACTGCCAGTTAATGAGGAAGTGTTGGCAATCTGTTTAATCTCTTCTACGGTATCAAGAATAAGTCGTGCTTTTTCAATAACCATTTCTCCAATTTCTGTTGGGTAAGCACCTTGGGTAGTGCGCTTAAATAGTACTGTCCCTATTTCGTCCTCAAGTTTACTTATCGAAGAGCTGACTGCAGGCTGGGTAATAAAAGCATGCTCCGCCGCTAGTGAAATTGAGTTGTATTTAGCAACTTCAATTAAAAGGGATAACTGTTCTAATCTCATAAAATACCTCCGACTACATAAAAGCTCTTCAAAAGAAGGAGACTTACTCTGATATTTAGCTATTTTGACTGGCAGTGCAGCTCTGCTTGTAGTTACGTACGATTCGAGTTACTTTACTTTGGCTGATATTTAGAGTGCTTGCAACTTTATAAGAACTATGTAGCGTATTATATAATCGTATTATGATAGCCTCTTCGTCACTTGCTTTCTTAAGATTCTTCCAGTTTGATAGCTCATCTTGAAGTAAACTTCTACTTGAGGGAATCGATGGTAGTTTGAAGATTTTACTGGGTAAATGTTCAGGTAAAATATATCCTTCGGGAATTGTAACGACTAACCGCTCTGCTAGGTGTTCCATTTCTCGTATATTTCCCGGCCAGGAATAATTCTCCAGAATGGACAGACAACGTTTATCAAATTTATGTGAGTATGCATACATATGGTCATATTTCTTTAAAAAGAATTGTAACAAAGGAATAATGTCCTCTGATCGTTCTCTTAAAGGGGGAGTATCTATTTCAATAACGCTTAACCTGTAATATAGATCTTCGCGAAACTTACCCTCCTCGATTAATTGAACTAGGTTTCTATTTGTAGCCGCAATAATCCGTATGTCAATTTTTCTATGCTCTTTTCCACCCACGGGAATAAATCGACGCTCCTGGATAAGTTCTAACAATTTTGCTTGAATTCCCAAGGGAATCTCACCGATTTCATCAAGAAATAGAGTTCCGCCGTTTGCCAGTTCTACTAGCCCTACCTTTCCATACTTGTCTGCTCCAGTAAAAGCACCTCGGCAATAACCGAACAGTTCTGATTCTAACAGGTGCTCTGGAATTGTGGCACCGTTAATACAAATAAAGGGACCTTCTTTTCGACGACTCATTTTATGAATATCCATAGCTAAAACATTTTTTCCCGTTCCAGATTCCCCTAGAATTAGGACAGTTGAATTTACTTGGGCCACCCTTTGTACAATTTTGAGGCACGACTTCATTTTCTCATCGCGAAAAGAGTATCCCTTAAAATAGCTTACTTGTTGGCTTAACTCATCAACCTTATTCTTATAATGATTAACGAGTTTCTTAGTTTTATCTAAGTCTTGTTTCAATTGTTCTATTTGAGTGATATCACGGCTGTTCATGACTATGAAGTCAATTTCACCGCTTTCATTAATAACTGGAGTAGCCGTCACAACCAGTTTAATTCCAGATTTTGTTTGTTGTTCCACGGTCACAGTTTTTTTATCCTGTAAAACAACGGGAGCAAGAGCTGGAGAATAATATCCCTTATCCAATAAATAATGGATATTTTTGCCTATCATCTCGGAGGGGTTTAAACCATAATGTTGCTTACAAGCTTCGTTCACATAAGTAACTATTCCCTTATTATTAACAACAAAGATTTCATCAAATGAATTGTCTAAGATCATTTTGAAATCATCCCTGCTCATAATGTTTTCGTTTAAATCTGCCAAATTCGACAACTCCCTTTTGTTAGTCATCCATAGCTAAAATAGGTATTTTATGCAACAAGTTTGTTTTAAACATAGTTTTGTGAGACAAGTGTTTTATTTGATTTATTTGATTATTCGTTAAAACAACTGAAAAATCCTGCAACGAAAAAATAATTAAGTCTATTTGACTTAATTATTTTTTCGTTATATGTCGAATTTTATAGAATTTAGAACATATGGAACAATTTTTAAGACTCAATACATTGTAGGGTAAGAGTTGGTGTTTCAATTGTTATTATTTTCAGAAGATACTCTTATAACGGCATGAAAATTGCATTATGTAGTTATAGTTGTCAGAGTATCTTTTAAAATAATTATTGAGATTATATCATTATCAGTAAACTGCTTAGTTAGTTTAGTATGGAAGAATTATCGTGTATTGCTAGTTAAATAGTGAAGGGGGGGTGATCCTAGATAGATATTTATATAGAAATTTAATTTTATGATGTCTCTTCTTTTGTATTAATTATTATTGACTGCTTTTTAGTAGCAAGTCAATTAGACTTTCCTTGAGTCTCAATGACTTAGTGTGACTTTAGAAATTTAAGATAATCAGTGCATGAAGATCTGCTTTTTTTAGTTCTAGGATGAGAGGGTGTAGTAATGGCTTTAAAATCAAGGTTGGAAGTATTGACGAAGGATGATTTGTTGAGGGTTCACGAAGCGACACTAAAGATTCTTCGGGAGACGGGCGTAGTATTTCACAGTGACGAAGCAATAGAAGTTTTCAAAAAACATGGGGCTAGGGTAGAGAATAAAACCGTGTTTATTTCTGGGGAAATGGTTGCTCAAGCCTTAGCTACTGCTCCGCGTAAATTCCGTATGCGTGCTAGGAATGATAAATATTCAATAACTGTTGGCGAGGGCTTTTTGGTACAACCTAATGTCGGTCCGGTTTATATTCAAGACTTGGATAAAGGACGTCGTGAGGCAACTCTCGAGGATTATGCCAATATCCAAAAACTTTGTCAGGCTAGTGATGTTGTTGACTTGGTAGGCACAATTCCAGTTGACCCTAGTGATGTTACCGGTAGTGACAAATATTTGCTTATGATGTATCAAGCCTTGAAAAATTCAGAGAAGCCAGTAATCGGGTTCTGCGCTAATACTCAACAAGTACGCGAGCAGCTGGACATGGTTGAGATTGCTATGGGTCAACCCGGATTTCTATTAGATAATCACTGTACCGCTGTGCTAGTAAATTCTCTTAGTCCCCTAGGCTATGCTCCTGAAACGTTGGAAACTATGATTGAATATGCCAAACGTAATCAGGTCATCTTGCTTGCTCCTTGCATCATGGCCGGAGTCAGTGGACCAATTTCACTCTTGGGAACGGCAGTTCTGCAAAACACAGAAACCATTGCCGGATTAGTTTTAGTTCAATTAATCAACCCCGGTGCTCCAGTAGTATATGCAACAGCTTCTACCTCAGGGTATATGAAGGAGGCTACGTTTGCGGCCGGTACACCGGAAGCTATGTTGATTAATACTGCCAGCTTACAAATGGGATTGGACTTCTACCACTTACCAGTAAGAACAATGTCTGGAATTACTCACTCTAAAACCGTGGATTGCCAGGCGGGGTATGAAACTATGCAGAGTTTAATGATGGGTATGATGAGTGGGGCCCACATGTCAGTTCAAAGTTTAGGTGTATTAGATGCTATCATGGCAACTTCCTATGAGAAGTTCGTGATTGATGAAGAACTAGTCAGAAGGGTAAGGCGTATTTCTCAAGGTATTGATACTTCTGACGAAGCTTTAGCAGTGGATGTTATTCAAGAAGTGGGACATTCGGGCACCTACCTATCTCATATGAGCACCTTTGAAAAGTTCCGCTCTTTGTGGACCCCCACAGTTTCAGACTGGGGTAATTATACTGATTGGAAGAACGCAGGCTCGGAAGATGTAGTTGTTAGGGCTAACCGTAAATTTAAACAAATTCTTCAAAATGCACCCGATTCTCTACTGGATGCGGAAATAGATAAAGCATTATTAGAGTTTATCGAGAAAGCAAAGGCACATTAATCCATTAACCTCACGGATTTCAAGTTATACCCGGCATAAAAAGACGGAATTGTACAGTGTATTATATTTATAATATGATTTGTTTAGTAAGAAATCCTAGGTAAGAATAAGTCCCCTGGTTTGTCAGTAAAGTATTATTTATTAGTAATCTTAAGGAGGATTTTCAAGATGAGTTTTGAGCAATTAGCGGATTATGTATTCAAAGGAAATGCTGCTGCGGTAAAAGACCTTACGCAAAGAATGGTGGACGCAGGTGGCAATCCCATGGAAATTATCTCTAAGGGATTGTTGATTGGTATGGATATCGTTACCCCTAAATTCAAGGCAGGGGAAATGTATGTGCCAGAGGTTATGATGTCCGCTAAGGCTTTGTCTGAGGGCATGAATATAGTAAAACCTCTGCTAACTGGAGCAGATATCGCTGTTAGCAAAACCATCATTATTGGGACGGTAGCAGGAGATCTCCATGATATCGGCAAGAATCTTGTTGTGATGATTTTGGAGAGTGGAGGCTTTAATGTTGTGGACCTTGGTGTCGATGTATCACCAGAAAAGTTCGTCGCAGCAATCAAGGAGCATAATGCTAAGATCGTTGGTTTATCTGCTCTCTTAACGACTACAATGCTCAATATGAAGGCTACCATCGAACAAATCAAGGAAGAAGGGTTGCGTGACGAAGTTAAGATTCTTGTCGGTGGAGCACCTGTTTCTCAAAGTTTTGCTGATGAAATCGGTGCAGATGGTTATTGTGCGGATGCCATGGCTGCCAAAGAAATGGCTTCTATGATCTTAAACTAGTGGAAGTTGACAATATTTCAGTACCCTTAATTATTATGAAGGATGTGGAGGTGGAATAATTGAGAAGTGAAGTTCAAGCAGGAGTTGCAAAATTCGAGGGCTTCGGACTCAATATTTTTTCGGACAATGAACTTTATGACATCCACAGTGGAACTTTGGAGGTCTTAGAGAAAACAGGCATTAAAGTAGAATCTAAAGAGGCATTAGAAATCTTTGCAGCTGGGGGAGCTAATGTTGATTTTAAAACCGGCGTTGTAAAGATTCCTCCTCATATTGTTGAAGATGCCATAAGATCTGCCCCAAATACGGTGTTATTAGCTGGACGAAATCCTAAACATGATATCGTTTTAGGTGGTAAGCGTGTTCACTTTATTAATTTCGGTGAGGGAGTCTCAATCATCGACCCTTATACCAAAGAGTATCGGAAGACTACTAAGCAGGATGTCGCAAATATTTCTCGGTTCTGTGATGCTATGGATGAGATGGATGCAGTTTTACGGCCTGTTGCGCCTCAAGATGTCCCAGCAGAGGCTGCCGTAGTTCACAATGCTGAGGCTATCTTCAATAACACTTCAAAGCATGTCTTCATCGGCACCGAGGGCGGAAAAAACTTCCAAAAAGTATTAAAGATGGCTGCGGCGATCGTTGGTGGGGAAGATAAATTAAGAGAACGTCCAATATTTTCGTGCAATGTCTGCCCTACAAGTCCATTGCAATTAGTCGGACACTGTACAGAAGTTATCATAGCGGGAGCACGTGCCGGAATAGCTGTTAACATACTATCCATGGCTATGGCTGGGGCTACGTCACCGATTACCTTAGCCGGTAGTCTTGTGACACACAATGCGGAAGTATTGAGTGGTATTGTCTTAAGCCAGCTCACTTGTAAAGGCGCACCGGTAATATATGGTAGTTCCACAACAATCATGGATTTAAGATTTGCTACTGCTCCAGTCGGCTCTCCAGAACTTGGAATGATCAATGCAGGAGTTGCAAAACTTGCACAATTTTACTTACTACCTAGTTGGGTAGCCGGTGGCTAGGTAGACAGCAAACTCCCGGATGCCCAAGCATCTCATGAGTTCACAATTACCGCTATGCTGACAGCGTTGGCAGGGTCCAACCTGATCTATGGCGCTGGTATGTTGGAACTCGGCATCACCTATGACTATGCACAAATGGTGATGGATAATGAGATGGCTAGGATGATTAAAAAAGCTGTTTGTGGGATAAGTGTGTCTGATGAAACTCTAGCAATAGATGTTATTAAGCAGGTAGGTACCGCTGGTAACTTTATTAGCCAAGAGCATACCTTCAAACACATGCGTACACAATCAAAGAGTAATGTCATCGATCGTCGTATGAGAGATGTCTGGCTTGTTGATGGTGGTAAGGATTTTTCGGAAAGAGCTTATGACGTCGCTAAATCTATTTTAGAAGATTATAAACCTGAGTCTCTGCCGGAAAGTGTTCAAGCAGAACTTCGAGCGATTGTCGAAGAAACAGAAAAAGAGTATGGTGTCAATAGTTAAGTTAACGACCGAATAACTTAATATTTAATGATAGTAATGAGGAGAACGAGCTAACAACTTTAGTTCTTCTCATTACCTAATAAAATCACTTAAGATTTCCAATTAAATATCCAACAAATTAACCTTGATAAACATTTTAGTAACTTTGCTTGTACCTGTGATCACCACTTGTAAAATACATGGAAAAATCCCCAGAGTCGCTGGACGTATGTGCTTTCCAGAACTATATCTCACACATTCTAAACGGTGGCACAGGGTTTATATACACCACTGTAGACTTCTAACTGTTGTATCTCAAGCTAATATCCTAAGCAAATTTGAGGAGTTGTGATTCAAAAAATGAAAAGAGAAGCACTAACCCAGAAATTATTGGTATTAGGGGTAGACGGGATGGATCCCAAAATTACCCGAAAATTCTTGGCCGAAGGAATAATGCCAAACTTACAAAAATTTATTGATAAAGGCTCGGCCAGAGAAGACTTGTCTCACTTAGGTGCCCTGCCGACGATTACACCTGCATGCTGGACTACCTTAGCAACGGGTGCTTACCCAGGAACACACGGTATTACCTGTTTTTGGCGACAGTCACCACAGAGCTTGGATGCTGTAGTATATAATATGGATTCCAGAAACTGTGAAGCTGAGCAGTTATGGAATGTAACTGCTGACGCCGGTATTAAAACCTTAGTATGGCATTGGCCCGGTTCCGCTTGGCCTCCGACCAGTGACAACCCAAATTTACACGTTATTGACGGAACACAGCCGGGTTCTGTTAACATGGGTGTTGCACAACTTGATTGGGAAAAAATTATCGTTGCTAATGAGGAAATTACTGAATTACAATATGCTCCCAAAGTAGAACGTCCTGCTGGTACTGGCTGCATGATTTCCGATCTGAGTGCTATTACTGAAGAAAAAGAACCAACTACCGATATGATGGAATTATGGTATGGTGAAGCTGCCATGACAGGCAGCGAAATCCGTGAATATATCATGGGACCGGAAAATATGGAAATGGTCATTGAATCTATTCCTCATTATGATTTAGTCAATTCCCCATTGAAAGATGCAGAAGGATGGGCAGCCGCACCGGCAGATGCAAAAGAATTTACGATTTTAACTTCGGATGGTATTGCAAGACGTCCTGCATTGGTTTTAAAGAATGCTGAGGGGATCTATGACCATATAGCAATTTATAAAAACAAGAAGGCTGAGAAACCAATCGTAGTATTAGAAGTCGGGAAAATGGTTTCTGGGATTGTGGATGACATTAATAAAGAGGGTGTATTAAAACCTGCATGTCGTACCATGAAACTCCTGGAACTTTCTCCTGATGGTAAATCGCTAAAAATGTGGATCAGTAACGCACTGGATGTTGCCCAGGATAAATTATTTCACCCTAAGGAATTGCTGAAAAATATCGTTGAACATGTTGGCCCTGTTCAGCCTGTTAGCTTGGTTGGGGGAGAAGATGCTTACCTGGTTGAGAATGTTTATGAACCAGCCTGGGATTCGTACAGTCAATGGCAAGCAAAGGCTTTAAATCATTTAATTAAAAACCAGGAATACCAGGTAGTATTCACTCATTTGCATAATGTTGACTGTGCAGGTCATATGTTTTGGCATTTAGCGAAAAATCTGGAGCGCTGGAGCTATACTGATCCTGAAGTAAATCAGAACTTTATTCGTAAGTTTTACATTCAGACAGACAAATATTTAGGTGAATTCTTACATTTGTTAGACGAAGGCTGGACCATCATGATTGTTGCTGACCATGGTTTACTGGTAGGGGAAGAATTCCCACCACAAATTGGTGAATATGGCGGTATGAATGTACAAGTAATGCAGGAACTAGGTTATACCGTTATGAAAAAAGATGAAAACGGTAATAATCTGAAAGAAGTAGATTGGGAAAAGACTACAGCTGTCCAGACTCGAAGTAACTATATTTATATCAACTTAAAAGGTCGTGATGCCCATGGCATTGTTGACCCAGCGGACAAATATGAACTGGAAAGAAAAATTATGTCTGACCTGTACTCTTACAGATATAAAGGACAGCGTGTTATCGGGCTTGCCATGCGGAATAAAGACGCTGTTGTATTAGGAACAAACGGTCCGCAGTGTGGTGATATCTTCTTCACTGTTGATGAGGGATATAGCCGGTTACATGGTGATGGGTTATCCACTGTAGAGGGTGCTTTCGATACCTCTGTTACCCCAATTTTTCTAGCAGCAGGGAATGGAATTAAGGAAAACTTTAAAACAGCTAGAACCATTAGACAAGTTGATATTGCACCGACTATTGCAGCTTTAGTAGGTGTAAGAATGCCTGCCCACTGCGAAGGAGCACCAATCTATCAGATTTTAACCGAAGAATTCTAATATAAAAAGGGCAGGCTAATTCACATAACCTTGACTTCGTGGAATAGCCTGCCTTTATTCGTTTACCATGAACGGAAATTATTTTTGGACTTCTTTGATACCTAATTTAAAATGCTATTTTAAAGGAGTGAAAAATATGTCCTTAGAACAATTAAATACAAATAGTTTCGAAAAAATAATCTATGATAATGAGGAGCCCTGTCTTGTTATTTTTTCTAGAAAAGCCTGTCACGTTTGTAAAGAGGTCGTTCCTGTTTTGGAAGAGCTTCAACCGCAATACCGAGACAGGGTTGGATTCTATTACGTGGATGTAGAAGAAGATAAAAACTTGTTCCAACGATTCTCCTTAAAAGGAGTTCCTCAGATTCTTTTCTTTAAGGAAGGCGAATATCAAGCAAAACTAGCAGGAGCTGTTGACGAAGACAAAGTCATAGATAAGATTGCGGAAGTTCTAGAATCGTAATCACTAAAACATTCTACAGGGAGGGAGATATTTAAGAAAATGGGAGATCTGACCTACGATTTAATTATAATCGGCGGTGGCCCCGCAGGACTCACGGCAGCTATTTATGGGGGAAGAGCAAAGCTGAGAACTTTGGTCATCAACAAAGGGACGGTTGGCGGTTTGGTTAATACTACTCGAGAAATTGTCAATTATCCGGGCTATGGGCAAATCAGTGGACCCGATCTTATGAAAGACTTTAAAAAGCATGCCGAGTCCTTTGGAGTTGAATTTTTACGAGATGAAGTTGTAAGCGTTAATTTTTCTCAAGAAGATAAAATTATCTGTACCAAAAAAAGGAAAGAATACACGGCCAAGGCGGTTATCATTGCTTGTGGCAGTGAGCCAAGACTATTAAATATTCCTGGCGAAAAGCGGCTTCAGGGCAGTGGGGTTGCCTATTGTGCAACCTGTGATGCTGAGTTTTTTGAAGGCGAAGACGTTGTTGTCGTTGGCAGCGGGGACCAAGCCATCGAAGAAGGCATGTACATTACTAAGTTCGCTCGCAAAGTCACCGTGATTGTACTCCATGATGAAGGCGTTCTCGATTGCAATAAAGTCAGTGCAGAAAGGGCCTTACAAAATGAAAAGATGGAGTTTGTATGGAACTCCACCATTGAAGCAGTCATGGGCGAGGCTAACGTCGAGGGGGTTAAAATCAAGAACTTAAAAACGGGCCGTTCAAGCGAACTTGCTTGCCAGGGTGTTTTTTTCTTTGTTGGGATGATTCCTTCGACCCATTTTCTTCAGGAAAGTGGCATTGGGATGGACAGAAGAGGCTATATTCCCGTTAATGACTTGATGGAAACGGATCTCGAAGGTGTATATGCAGTTGGAGACAATCGGGTTAAATATTTAAGGCAAGTGGTTTCTGCTGCAGGCGATGGGGCAACGGCCGCAGTCGCTGCGGAGCGCTATATTGAGGAACTAAATTCGTTTAGTACGAGTGTACTGAAAAGTAACAAAAAAGTTCTATTGCTTTTCTTCAATGCCATAAATAATCAAAGCTTGGAGTTTAGCACTTTATTAGAAGAGGCAAATCAAGAACTCGCAGAACTCTATAAAGTGGTGAAAATCGATACGGCTACTAAGAAAAATCTTGCCCAAAAGTATGATGTCAAAATCGTGCCATCAGTTGTTGTATTGGACAGGGGGCAAGAAATCAAGCGATTGGACTACTTGATGGATAAAGAAAAACTAAAAGCTCAATTAAGCTAAGGCAAATCATTATTAGTAATATAGAAAGGCATTAGATGACATATTACGAGAAGTTGATTTTATGAGTACCCCCCTGATATAGATTTAGATATGAGCCCAGCTACTTAAGGTGTAATACATTAACTAGTCAAACAGTGAGTAAGGATAATTAAAAAATCAAAGAAACCTACCTTTGCAGGGTGGGTTTCTTTGATTTTTTGTTTAATACCTTATATCAGGAATCGCTGTTTGTATTTAATTCCGAGGAGTCTCCTAACCCTTGTATTCTCATTCTGAACAGTCGATGTCGCGCTCTAGTTATAGCGACATAGAGCAATTTAAGATCGAGGTCTTCATCACTATAGCCTTCATAGATATTAAATATAAACACAACATCAAATTCCAGTCCTTTGGAAACGTAAGAGGGCACAATCAAAACTTGGCCTTCATAAAGGGTTTCATCCCCTAGTAAAATTTCATAGGGTGTGCTTAGACTCTCTTTGAGCAGTTGACATTCTTTAAGAGTCTTTCCAACGAGGGCGATTGATTTATAGCCACTCGCAATCTGGATTTTAAGCAAGTTTTCTATGGCATGAACCATATCTCTGACTGCTGTCTAAATAATCTAAGTCAATAAAAGCTTGTCGAATTTCTTCCCGCTGACCTTTGCGGTTCTCGACAATCAAATTAATCATTTTTCTCATGTATGTGATTGTAGAAGCAAGACGCTTTGCTTCTAGGTCAAATTCGGGATGATGACTGCTCATGGGTTGCTACTTACTCCTTTCATTCTAATTTGGACTTGGAGAAATTAGGGCGGCAACTAGCCCTAATAAAGGAAACACTATCATTAAGTAAAGGACCTCAGTATAGCCGCCCCACTGATCGAAGGCTATACCTAGGGGCAATGGCACAAGCGCCGCTCCAATAATCATTACACTAGAAGCAATTCCTCAATACTGCCTAAGTGGCGACGCCGATAATAATTAGGCCAAATCAAATTTAAAGTAATTTGTTCAAAGCCTACAACGAATCCCCACATTAGCCCAAAAACAATGACATTAAGTTGAGAATCTACACCTTGAAGGGTTAACAGAACCATGATTTCGCCTAGAAAAACGAAGGCCAGAGCATAGTTTGTTTTCACTCGTTCTAAAATGAACCCGGCAAGGAATGAAACGGGGAACCCTACTAGGGCCATTAAAGTTAAAATAAAGGCTGAATTTAAGGGTGAAATCCCTCGTTCCCCCAGAATGGAGATCAAATGAAAGGTTAATCCTTTATTTATTAAAGCTGGAACCGCAGCAGCCAGAAGGATAAACCAGAAGGTTCTCGTTTTCTTTGCTTCCGCTAGGGTCCAGTTAATTTCTGTATCAATGATATCCTTCTTTTTGTCTATTGGAAACGAATCAGGACTCTTGACTATTTTTGGGGAGTCTCCATCGGGGGATAACCCAACGTCCTCAGGTTTGTTGACGGTAAAGTAATAGGTTAGAGGGGTAAACAGAAGGTTTAGTAATCCTCCCCATACCCACCAGGTAACCCTTAAATCCCAGGTTTGGATCATCCAGACATTGAAAAGAGGAATGAAGGATGAACTGGCAAATCCTCCTAGGGCCATTATACTGAAGGCTCTTCCTCTTTTTTGAATAAACCATTGAGGAACCAAGGTGCTGGGAATAAGGGTCATGGAGCCTTGTCCAAATAATCGGAGCATAAAAAACCCAACAAATATCCAAAGGGGTCCGAGGAGGGTACTGTTCCATAAGCATGCTAATCCCAAGCAGAGGCCGATGACAGCACTCATTTGTCGCTGTCCATATCGATCGATTAGTCGTCCCATCATAAAGAGAGAAAGACCGGCGGTTAAGCTCCTTTGCTCTTGACTAATAAAGAAAATCCCTACAAAGACTTTTAATAGGGTAATTAGACTTCTTGAAAAATCGGTATAACCATTGGGCGCCTCTTGGTCTTGGTATAAAGATGTCTACTCACAGCATCTCTAACACGATTTTGAAGAAGGTTGGTTTCATGGATACCATTCTGGAGACTGCCGGCTATGGTCTCTCTGGTGATGGCTTTTACCTCATCGAGGATTACGTTTGATTCTCGAACATAAACAAATCCACGAGTGACAACATCTGGACCCGCAAGGATTGTGTTGATTGCACTGTTGAGCGCTAAAATGATGATCAGGATTCCATCTTGGGATAGGAGTGATCGTTCTTTCATAACGCTGCTTCCGATATCTCCGATTCCCAAGCCATCGATAAAAACTCGCCCGGCGGTAACGTTATTTGCCAGCTTTGCCCCATGCCGTGTAAACTCTATTACATTGCCAATTTCGGCCACAAAAATATTACCCCTGGGAATTCCCACTTGCGCAGCTAGTTCAGCATGTTTCATGAGCATGCGGTATTCCCCATGAACTGGAATAAAGTACTTAGGTTTTATCATGCTGAGCATTAGTTTAAGCTCTTCTTGGCTGGCGTGACCAGAAACGTGCATTCCAGAGATGGATTCATAGATGACCTTCGCCCCTAACTTGAAGAGCTGATCAATATTTCGAGAGACGGCTTTTTCATTTCCAGGGATGGGAGAAGCTGAAAGAATAACTGTATCTCCCGGATAGATGGAAATTTGCCGGTGATTATGGTTCGCCATGCGGGTCAGGGCAGCCATCGGCTCGCCTTGACTGCCTGTCGTCAGGATGCATACTTGATTGCTCGGTAGGAGCATGGCCTCATCGACGTCAATAAGTGTGTCTTTAGGGACATCGAGGTACCCAAGCTCAGCAGCTATGCTCACGACATTGACCATGCTTCGGCCGACGGCAGCGACTTTGCGCTGGTATTTAAAGGCGGCAGTGATTGCTTGCTGAAGTCGATTGACATTGGAAGCAAAACTGGCGAAAATAACTCGCCCCTCAGCATCTGCAAAGGCCTTGTCAATATTTTGTCCAACGAGTCGCTCAGACTTTGTAAATCCTGGGCGTTCCACATTCGTACTGTCCGACAAGAGGCAAAGAACTCCTTTGTCTCCAAGTTCAGAAAACTTGTGGATGTCAAGGACCTCTCCGCTCACCGGGGTATGATCTAGTTTGAAATCCCCGGAATGAACGATGGTTCCTAGAGGGGAATGAAGGGCTAAACCGACTGAACCTGGTATGCTATGGCTCCCATTAATAAAGTCAACCGCGAAGGATCCTAGTTTAATGGTTTCTCCAGGTTGGATTACCTGGGTAGTGACTTGTCCCAATTTAGCTTCCGTTAGTTTATATTGAACTAAACCAATGGCAAGGCGAGTTCCGAAAATAGGGACATTAAGATGTCTCAACAAATATGGGAGTCCCCCGATATGATCTTCATGACCGTGAGTAATCAGGATTCCAAGGATGAGGTCTTTGTTTTCGATGAGGTAAGTATAGTCAGGGATAACAAGGTCGACTCCATACATATCCTCGTCAGGAAAAGCCAGACCCGCGTCAATTATCAGGATTTGATCATTATAGCGGATAGCGGTTGTATTCTTTCCGATTTCCCCTATTCCACCGAGGGGAATAATTTGCATTTTGCTTTCTTTAGGCAAGTAATGATACCTCCATTTGATTCAAAGCTTTACTTCTATATAATGACTTTTTCACCGCTTCAGTAATATTTAAACTCCCCTTTAAGAGGAGTTTATTGATTCCGGTTTTTCTCACGGGTAATTAAGATAATTAGCATTGTCCCAACTTCCTCATTGCAGGGGATCCTGTTGTGCAGTGAGGATAATACCGACTGCATGGCTAAAGATCAGTTGTTATTTAGAACCTTTCCCCGCGTTTTTGTTTTTCAATAAACTCATTAAGATCTTCTTTTTTTACCCGCCAACTACGGCCAACTTTAAAGGCGGGTATTTTACCATCCTGAACCAAGCGATAGGTGGTAACCTCGCTGATTTGGAGGTATTCAGCAACTTGGCGTAGGGTCATTATTTCTTTATCTTCGGCCATTTAGACTCACTCCTTAATCCTTTGCATAACTTTGGTGATTACTAGTGATCAATACTGATAACTAAATTATATAATAGGTATCTAACGAAGGCAAACTTTAACTAAAGATAGATTGTTTAGACAAATTGCTGTTTATGATTATTTGTGATAATGTACTACAGGCACTCCCGAGAATTTGATGTCCCCAATGTGTTAATCAGTAGCAAGCATTTTCTTTTTGCTCTGAGGGGACACTATCGGCAGTAGCTTATCGTAAAAAAGTGAGGTTTGTATGGTAACACTATCGTTCAAAGAGTCGTGGTTTGATATTAAAAATGACGTATTGGCAGGGATTGTCGTTTCACTCGCTTTAATACCAGAGGCAATCGCTTTCTCAATTATTGCAGGAGTAGACCCAATGGTGGGGTTGTATTCATCCTTTATAATTCCGATAATTATAGCCTTTGTCGGTGGAAGGCCTGGCATGATTTCTGCCGCTACAGGAGCAATGGCTCTTTTATTTATTACCTTAGTGAAAGACCATGGTATTGAGTACCTGTTCGCTGCTACAATACTAACAGGACTATTTCAGATCTTGTTCGGAACACTCAAACTAGCAAGGTATATGAAATTTATACCCCGATCAGTAATGGTTGGGTTTGTTAATGCTCTAGCGATTATGATTTTCACGTCTCAATTTCCTTACCTATTTGGCCAATCATGGCCATCCTACGCTATGACAGTGGGTGCTTTAGTGATTATCTACGGTTTACCCTTGATAATTAGATCAATTCCTTCGACGCTTGTGGCGATTGTTGGGATTACTGCCATTGCCATAATACTCGACGTCAAGGTCCCCATGATCGGAGACATGGGAATCATTACACGTTCCTTACCTAGTTTTTCTGTACCTGACCTGCCGATTACCCTGGAGACATTACTAATTATTGCACCGTATTCCTTTGCCTTAGCAATGGTAGGGCTTACTGAATCCTTGCTAACCGCAACAATTGTGGATGACATGACGGATACAGGAAGTAATAAAAACAAAGAAAGTCAGGGACAGGGTATTTCAAATATTATCGTCGGTTTTTTCGGAGGGATGGCTGGGTGCGCCATGATTGGGCAGTCGGTCATTAATGTGCAATCAGGCGGAAGAGGTCGATTATCGACGTTTACTGCAGGAGCATTTTTGATCGTTCTAATTATTGGTCTTAGGGATTATGTCGTGCAAATTCCTATGGCTGCCTTAGTTGCCGTGATGATTATGGTGTCTATTGGGACCTTTGATTGGCAATCGCTAAAAACCTTGAGCATTACTCCTAAAACAGATGCCTTTGTCATGATTTTTACCGTTTTGACAGTTTTTGTAACTCATAATTTAGCGTTAGGCGTTTTAGCAGGAGTAATTTTAAGTGCAGTCTTTTTTGCCTCCAAAATTTCTAAGGTATATGTAAAAAAACGAATAGAACAAGACGGAATACTAAAAACATATAAGATTAGTGGACAGATATTTTTCGTCTCTGTAACAGACTTAATTAATGTATTTGATTTTACGATGGATAACCGGGATAATATACAAGAAGTGGATATTAACTTTAGTAATGCAAATCTATGGGATGATTCAGCCGTTGCTGCGATAGATAAGATCGTCTTCAAATACAGGCAATATGATATCAAGGTTACGTTAAGTGGACTAAATGAACAGAGTGCGCGATTGATTGATAAATTGGCCACCCATACAGATTTGGACTCTGGGCCGCCCATACACTGAGTAAGACAATGATACCTATAATAAATTGGGGGTTGTACTTATGTTTGAAAAAATCCTTTTGGCAGCCGATGGCTCGGAACACTCAATAAGAGCTGCAGAAAATGCCATTGTTTTAACGCAAAATAACCCTGAGGCAAAGATTGAGATTGTCTATGTGATCAACAGTGAGGCTTCTAAAGCAGATGTATTACGTGACCTAGATACAGACGCTATAACCTTAAAAAGGAATCAAAAGTTGCTTCCGCTTCAGGAGAAGATGAAACAGGCGAAGGTTGATTTTAAGGTGAAGTTTATTCACGGTGAACCAGGGCCTGCGATCGTAAAATATGCGAATGATGGTAAATTTGATGTTGTTGTGATAGGTAGCCGGGGTTTGAATACCTTACAGGAGTTTGTTTTAGGGGGGGTTAGTCATAAGGTAGCAAAAAGGGCTAACTGTCCGGTGCTAATTGTAAAATAGGTAGTTATTGATGATTTTTGATTTTATTGTTATCTAGCTCTCGTTATAATTCATTCAGATATTGGCTAATTCTATAATAGAATTAGCCAATATTTGAATGACGATGGATTAATTATGTAATTGGACTAAGCCACTATTTTATGTTAATTTTCTATTAACATAAAAAGAGGATATAATTATAATAACGTCTCATAAGGAACTTTGCAGTAAAGGAAAGCACCAATTTATAGATAGGATGGATAATAAATGAATACCTTCAATCAGCTTGGGCTCGATGAATCTTTGGTCAATGCTCTCAGACAACAAGGAATTGTTGAACCAACTACGATACAGGAGAAAGCGATTCCCTTGATTCTAGCCAATAAAGATGTATTGGGTCAATCGGAAACAGGCACCGGTAAAACTTTGGCTTATCTTCTGCCAATCGTTCAGAAAATTGATACTCTCAAGAAAGAAACCCAAGCGATAATTCTCACGCCGACCCATGAATTAGCTATACAAATACAGCGTGAAATTGAAATGTTGTCAATAGGCTCAGGTTTGGCCATCACGTCAACCGCGATCATAGGAAATGTTAATATATCCCGGCAGATAGAAAAGCTCAAACAGAAACCACACATTATTGTAGGTTCCAGTGGTAGAATTCTAGAGTTAATTCAGAAGAAGAAAATAGTTGCTCAAACCGTCAAGACGATGGTCCTTGATGAAGCGGATCGTTTACTTGATGAAAATAATGCGTCTCTCGTTAAGTCGGTGATTAAGACGACCTTAAGTAGAACTCAACTATTATTATTTTCAGCGACGTTACCACCTGCGACTTATCTGCGGGCTTCAGAATTATTGAAGGCTCCTGAGATCATTCGGGTTACGAATAAAATTATGATTGCGCCTACTGTTGAGCATATGTTTTTTTTAGCTGAACAGAGAGATAAAATCGAAGTTTTGAGGAAGCTGATTCGGATAATCGTTCCCACACGTGCCTTAATATTTATTAACAAAAGTGAAGAAGTTGAGAAAACTGTGGAAAAGCTAAACTATCATGGCTTAGAAGCAGAAGGGATTTACGGAGGCGCCAATAAAGCAGATAGAAAAAGAGCGATGGATGATTTTCGAACTGGCAAAAGCACCTTATTAGTGGCTTCAGATCTTGCTGCCAGAGGATTAGACATTAAGGAGATCACCCATGTCTTTAACCTAGATCTACCGGAGGAGCCACAACTATATCTACATCGGGTTGGCAGAACGGGTAGGGCGGGGCAAAGCGGGGTAGCTATTTCTATAGTTAATGATAAAGAAGTTTCCTTTTTAAGGAAATTAGAAAAAACCTTTGAAATTCGGATTAGTGCAAAGGAAATGATACAGGGGGAAATTGCTGATATAAAGAAAAAGCCGCACAAGAGAAGATAAGGGAGACCCGAGTTGAACTTTTGCTCACAAGTAGTATAATTAAGTAAAAACTGGAGGAATACCGAGGAAATGGAGCTATTAGGTTAAATGCAAGAGGTGCGCATATATAACAGTATAGTACATATGTTTGGAACTACCCTTAATGTTTATGCTTACATAGTGGACGGCATGCTTATTGATAGCGGGCCTCATAGGCTACAGGACGGTATTGTAGATTTCTGCCTACATTACCGTCCTGATAAAATTGTTCATACTCATTTTCACGAAGACCATACTGGAAATACGGCCTATTTAATTAATAAACTCCAAGTTCCTGCATATATACATCCGGATTCTTTGGATCTTTGTCGTCATAAAGGAGATATTCCATTCTACCGATTAGCCTTTTGGGGGAATAGAAGGGGCTTTAAAGCAGAGCCCTTGCCTGATGTTATTGAAAATGAGCATTCTCGCTTTGAAGTCATTCATACACCTGGACATACCACAGACCATGTCGTATTTTTAGACAGGGAGCAAGGTAGATTATTTAGTGGAGATCTTTTTCTTCACCCTAAGACACGGGTTGTTAGGCGAAGAGAAAACATACCCCTTCTCATGAAATCGTTACGTAAACTTTTGCAAGAACAGTTTGACACAGTCTATTGTGCTCATGGAGGGGAGATAAAACAAGGCTATCGTTCGCTTGAGCAAAAGCTCAGTCACCTTGAGGAATTACAGGACCAAGTCCGGAGCCTTTCTCAGCGAGGGCAGGATATTAAAGCAATCGTCAAGAGAATCTTTCCTCAAACTCCGACTATAGCCTATTTTAGTCTTGGTGAATTTTCTTCCTACAACTTGGTCCGTTCACTCATTGAAGATAACGATACGGAAGGAATTTGAGATTATGCAGACATCTCCTCTGGATTTAGCTAAACAGCTTGAAGATGAAGGTTATCTTATAGATCAAGAAGCAGCGACCACCTTATTTCTTGCATTAGCCTTAGAAAAACCTTGTCTGATCGAAGGACCAGCTGGGGTGGGAAAGACACAGTTGGCTTTAGCGTTGGCTCGGGCAGAGAAACGAAGACTTATAAGGTTACAGTGTTACGAAGGCCTTGATATAAGTAAGGCACTCTATGATTGGAATTATGCTAAACAGCTTTTGCGTTTACAACTTGCTAAGACTGAAGATTGGGATGAGATAAAGGTTGATCTTTTCTCTGAAGAATTTTTGCTTTCCAGACCTCTTTTAGAAGCTATTCTTTCACCCGAACCGGTTTTATTACTGATTGATGAATTAGATAAGAGTGACGAGGAGTTTGAGAGCTTTCTCTTGGAGTTACTTGCAGAACAGCAGGTCTCAATTCCTGAATTAGGTACTCTTACATCCAAATCAAAACCTATTGTCCTCTTAACCAGTAATAATTCTCGAGACTTCAGTGATGCTCTTAGACGGCGATGTATACATATCTATCTTACCTATCCGTCCCTAGAACGAGAAATTGCGATCCTCGGTTCTCAAGCTCCTGAGCTTGCGGAGGGGCTAATTAAGGATGTTTGTGAGTTTGTTGGTAAGACCAGGAAGTTACCCTTACAAAAGCTTCCCAGTGTTTCGGAAACCATTGATTTTGCCCGGGCTTTAAATGCTCTCCAAAAGGTAGAATTGAACTATGGAGACCTAATGGGGACCCTCAGTGTGTTACTAAAATATCCTAAGGATGTTGCTAAACTGGAAGAGCGTCTAAAGAAGTGGGAAACAGAAGCATCATACAAACGATAATACAACAGTCCAGCCTAACCCTATTCGTGAACGAATTCGGACCCCGTTCCCCGAACTACTGACCTCGGACCCCGCGCCTCGAACCTCGCGCTTCGTACTTCGTAAAAAGGGATGGAGACTATGGATGGATGGTTATTTATCAAGTTAATTCACGCTCTAAGGCAGGTTTCGTTATCGATTTCCTCGCAGGATATTCTTGACGCCCAGACTTGTCTAATTCGATATCCTAGCTTACCTCGTAAACAACTATTAAAATCATTACTGGTTCATCGTCCTCAAGATGTTGGCATCTTCGAGACGGTTTGGAGAATCGTCGTTGAAAGTAATGAATCCTACGAAACAGAGCATCCCCTTGACATAACCTCTAATAAGGACTCAGATGAAAATCAAAATAGTCAAGGCTTTGGAGGGCAAGGAGTAGGGCGAGGATCTGGTGGAATTAGTTTGACTGCAATAGGGGATATTCAGGACCTTTCACGTATTTCTAAATTAGTTCCATTTTCGCGGCTTGAGGAGTTAATAGGAAAAGGGATAGAGTTTGAAGAAGTTGTTAAATCAGCTTTAGCAGAAATCGACTATTATACTTGGGTTAATTCCTTTGATTTAGCCTATCAGCGGGGTACTCTTTCTGAAGACGAGTGGTATACCCATCAGAACACTCGGTCCTCTATCCTACGTGAGATTCGGGAGCAGGTATTAATGACGCAAGTTGGGTTTGATAACAGTTGGGAACCTCTTGTTCGACAGCACTGGATGTTTAAATCATTAAGTTCGTTATCTGAAGAAGAAAAGGAACTTGTCAGGTCAAGTATACGAAAATGGGCACGAAAATTAGCCTTACGGCCAGGCTCACGTTGGAAATCTTACAACAAAGGAACAATAGATATAGCGAGTATCGTTCAGAAAAGTGTTCAGTGGGATGGATTATTTTTGCGATTATGCTATCGACATAAAATGCCTCGTGCTCCTGAATTGGTAGTGCTTTGCGATGTCTCTAATTCCATGGCTTCATTTGTGGAATTTTTAATACATTTGGTAACATGTCTTAGAGCTCGTTTTAGAAAAATAAGAGTCTACTTTTTTATTGATGCAGTTTGGGATGTCACTGAGTTTGTTTGGGATGATGATATAAGTGGAGTGAAACAAGAGATTAAGAGCTGGGGACATAAGGTAAGTTCCGGATTTTCGGATTATGGAGCAGTTTTTAAGGAGCTCGCTAAAACTAAATTTAGTGATGTGTCATCAAGAGCGATTCTAATGATACTGGGAGATGGAAAAAACAACTATCGTCCACCTCAGTCGGAATATTTTGCCGAAATCTCAGAAAAAGTAGGTAAATTGTTTTGGTTGAATCCTTTAGAAGTAAAGGAGTGGTTTGAGACAGATAATGTTATGAAAGACTATAAGAGCTATTGTTCTAAAGTCTATCGGTGCCGAACTGCCAGTGACTTACAGAGAATTGTAAAGGATGTTTTCTAAGTAAATAAATGATCAAGTAATTAAATGGATGATTTGTGGATCTCCCGAGCGAGTAATGCTGCGCCTAAAGCTGCTGTAATCACTGGTTCTTGGAATACGAGCAGGGGGTACCCTAGCTGTTTGGTTAACGCATTAACAACTCCACGATTAAGGGCTACTCCTCCTGTAAAAACGATATCCTTTTCTAATCCGGTTCGTCGTGTCATTGAGGCTACTCGGCTGGCTACTGAATCACAAACTCCGGCTAAAATGTCTGATTTTAGCGCCCCTGCTGATACTTGGGAAATTATTTCCGACTCTGCAAAGACAGTACAAAATGACGAAATTTTTGTCGGGTTTTTAGATGAAGACACTAATTCCCCAATTTCAGGCCATTCTACTTCTAGGGCTGAGGCCATTACTTCTAAGAACCGACCCGTGCCTGCAGCACATTTGTCGTTCATGGTAAAGTCTCCAACTCTGCCATTTGGTAATAGTTTGATTACTTTACTGTCTTGTCCCCCAATATCAATTATGGTTCGAGAACTAGGAAACAGATGACTTATTCCTTTAGCTTGACAAGTGATTTCGGATACTTCCCGATCCGCGGGAAAGGTGACGCGCCCATAACCCGTTGCTACCGTGGCACTGATCCTTTGAGGTGTTAGACAGGATTCCGCGAGAAGTTGTTCTTTTAGGCGTGTGGCAACGTCTTTTCCGCTATAGCCTGCGCGGGTTTTTAACTGACCAAGAATTTCTAAACCATCGTTTATGAGAACCACTTTAACTGTAAGAGAACCGATATCTACTCCGACAAAGTATTTTGTCATGAACTCTTTACCTCCTTATGGGGTGTGCGAGGTTCGTTTCGGACCTCGGACCTCGAACTTCGATCATCATAGATCGTCAAATGTCTCTAAAAAAGCCTGAACACGATTGCGGACGGGCTCTTCGGCATAAGCTCTAGGGTCAGCCATGTCCGCCTCGATCATTAATCCTGGAACTCCAGTTTCATGTATTACTTCTTTACGGATCACTTCTTGCACCAATGAATAGGGTTTGCAAGAACGATTTGAGTGCATTACGAAACCATCGGCCTTGAATTCTTTAATAAGGTTAATCAACTGATTGGCTCGATACTTAGGTGAACGGTTAAGAAAAACTTCAGTGTAAGTAGCGGCTAAGCTTTCAAGGGGAGTACCGGGAGCTTGCTCGACAGCCCACCCCCCGCTATAGGTGTCAGTGACAAAACATGCACCTTTTTCGGAAAACATTTTGTAGAAACTAAAGAGTTGAGGCCAGATGGCGATGTTATCCCAGACTAAGCGAATTCGTTCGTTTTCGATGGCACCCTGAGCAAGATCTACTCGCTCTTTGACCTCGTCTCTGAGCTTACGGTAAAAGTTAATTCCCTCATGTGAGCCTCTCAGAACTACAATAGGTGCCATGTTGATAAAGAGATCGGGTGCGTTGAGGGGAGAGGGGCTAGCGCGGCAATACTGGCGGGTTTCTATCCAGAGTGAGGTGATTTCACGGCTCAGGCTCATCTGTTGAGCTAATTTTTTTTCATCGAGTCGCCGATGGGTAATTTTCTCCAAATCTGTGACCATAGCGTTTAATTGTTCCAAGACGTACTCTTTTGCCTGTGTGGTTAGTTCACCTGTAAGAAATGGAGTATCTAGAACCAATAGTGGTACATCAAAATGACGTGCTAATACTTCATACCACTTTAGTACTGTTCCACAAATATTATTGCAGGCTACTAAGAGGTCAGGTTTAGGCATTCCTCCTAAAGGAGCAAGGTCAGGCCTTAGTACTCCGCCAATATTTGACCGGGCATAGGAACAGAGGTCTTGGGAATAACCTGCTGCTTCAGCGACTTCGCACAGATTAACCGTTGCGTTACGTGCACTATAGATAGCCGCATATTGTTCTGGATAAGCAGAATGAATGTTAAAGGCACGTAGGAGTTCCACTGGGGCACCGCTGGTAACCCATGCTAAAGGACGTCGCATGAGTTTGCCCCAGTAACGGTGATAGTTTGTTAAAGCATAATAACGACCCATGGTTTTTTGAAGTGTCTTGCTGCTAACTAGAGGACGGTAATTACGTCGTTTTTCTTGTGACACCTGCATCTTATCTTCTCCTTTACAATCCAGGGCCTTCGAGCAAACTCTCTAAAAAGGCCTGGAGTCTAGTTCTTTCTTGTCCGCCAACATTTGCCCCTTCGAGTTCAAGTGTCAGAGTACGAATGCCGCATCTGCGGAAGCTTTCTGAGAGTGTCACGGCATCCCACGCATGAGGTTCGCAATATTTTCGGACGATGATAATTGCTCCTTGAGCATGTCGTTGTTTAGCTAACGCAGTTAAATATGAAATCCGTTCATTTAGACTGCGGTTTTTACACGGACAGGGGGGCATGTTAGTGTACCTTTGGACGATGTCCAAAAGTAGATTTTCCGATCCGCTTACAGTCACGCCAGAATAGTGGCGATACCCGGTACATGTATCATCGGCAACGACTCTGCCTCCTAATTCTTCGATCATTTCAAAAAGGCTGTTATTTTCTAGTACAGCGCTGCTGACTAGAACGTTTGCTTTGTTGTGGGTTTCTTTTGCCATATCCTTTAATAATGGAAGGCAATTCTCGAGGGCTAGAGCATACTCAGGACGCGGCATTAGCTGTCCGGCTCTGAGTAGAGAAAAAATCAAAGGGGATGGAAGGTTAAAACGAAGTGCATCGAGTTCGGTTACTAGTTTTCGCGTATTCGCACATAAGACTAGGGCAGCTCGAAGGGCTTCGTTTTGGATTTCATGTTTAGTAAGGGCTGTAAGCTCATTCAGAAGTGAACCAAGCTCAGCATGATAGTAGCTTGAAGCCCCTGGGGCATTTAACATAACAGGAGGGACAATGTCAACGGTTTTGCTATTACCGCAGGCTGCCCAGATTCCGCTTAGACACTGCATAGTGTCGCAGGTATGAGTAAACCCGATACCGACAAGGTCGCTCCACTTCTCTCTTACTTCCATGTCTAGGGTTCCCCTGGCAAGAGAACAGCAATAAGCTGGAAGTTCGACTGGAGTGGGGTTCTCCGAATCCGGTAAGAGGCGCAATGGCTCTAGACCTGCTGCTAAAATAAGTTCTTCGGGGAAATATGAGCAAAAATAGCCAAAAAATTTTCTATTTGGGTAACGAATTAGACGTTTTGCGCCCATTAGAGTCGCTTCTTCAAGAAGTAGTTCCAGTGATTGTCTCGGATCTTTTAGATGATTATTCTCAAACATGAGTGGCTCCTCTCCTTATGCTTAAATGTCTTAACTTTACTCCCGAAGGGAGCGCTTTAGAATTTTACCGATAGCTGTCTTAGGAAGTTCTTGGCGAATCTCAACTTGTTCTGGGACTTTATAGGGCAAGAGATGCTTTCGACAAAATGTGATAATATCTCCTTCTTTGACCATGGCACCTTCTCTCAAGGTAATAAACCCCTTGACGAGTTCCCCCTTATAGTCATCCTTGATGCCAATAACGCATGCTTCTCTTACAGCGGGGTGTAGATAGAGGACATCTTCTACTTCGCGTGGATAAACATTGAACCCGCCAGTAATAATCATATCTTTCTTACGGTCTACAATATAGAAATAACCCTCTTCATCCATGTAGCCAATATCACCGGTGTAGAGCCAACCATCTCGAATTGCAGAAGCAGTTTCTTGGGGTTGATTATAGTATCCAAGCATGATCTCCGGACCCGTGAGCACTATTTCTCCAATTTCTTGGGGTGGGAGGATAATTTTCCCGGTCTCAATATCCCTCACCTGCATAATAACATCAGCAAAAGGTATACCAATGCTGCCTGTCTTATTTACGCCACGATAGGGATTGGCACAAAGCGCTGTAACGGCTTCAGTAAGTCCATATCCTTCCATCAGTCGACTTTCTGTGAGTTTTTCAAACTGGCGTTTGACTTCAGGAGCTAAAGGGGCTGCACCGACAAAACAACCACGTAGAGATGAAAGGTTATACCGCACTAAGTTTGGATGGTTAATGAGGCCTATATACATGGTAGGTACTCCAGCAAAGAGAGTAGGCTGGAAGCGGTGAATTCCTTTGAGAATGTCATCTACATTGAAACGCGGAATAAGGACACAAGAAGATCCTGAAATCAGAGGTGCATTCATACAGACTGACATACCAAAGCCATGAAATATGGGGAGAACTGCTAATAAGCGGTCGTCTTCTTGCATTTGGACCCAAGCAGCTCCTTGGGTTGCGTTGGCAACTAGGGCTTGATGTGAAAGCATGACTCCTTTGGGTTTGCCAGTAGTTCCTCCTGTATATATTAGCAACGCTATATCTCGGATAATATCAATAGTTGTTGGGATTAAAGGCTGAGATTCTTGTTTAAGCAGTGGTTTAAACCACTTGCATTGAGGTAAGCGAGTTTTCGTCTCATCGGAGAATGTTCGAGAAAATGGATAAAGAATCTTCAGTGGAACAGGCATAAATTCGTTTAAAGCAGTATAAAAAGTATGCTCTAAGATATGGTGTTCACCTGAATTGTGACAAGTATCGCGAACATTCTCCAAACGTCCTGCTAAGAGATCCAAGCCAATAACAACTCTGACCTGGCCATCACGGAAAATATGGAGGAGCTCAGATTCTGTACTTAGGGGATTAATCGGTACTACTACAGCGCCGATACTTAAAATAGCAAAATAACTTATTACATATTGAGGACAGTTTGGTAAAAGAAGTGCAATTCGGTCCCCTTGTTGAATGCCGATCCCCTGTAAAGCCGTAGCTAAATTGTTTACATAGTGACCCAGTTGTCTATAACGAATGTTTTTGCCGAAAAAAACTAAAGCTATAGCCTCAGCGTGCTCTTCGACACTTTTACGGAATAATTCATCTAGAGAGACGGTAGGGTACTTAAGTGTTATTGGAACTTCAGAGTCATAATGTTTGGTCCAAGGAAGAAATGGTTTATGGGGTGTAATGTTATTCAATTAATTGCCCTCCTTGCACATAATTTTAACTTTACCTATTAAGAGAATTTTAATTTTCTGACAAGACAGAAAATTAATACTAATTGTATTCATGAATAGCTATTCAATGCGTGTTATGTTCTTAAAAGCTCATTTAATGTTAATTATAAAAAAGTAATTAGTTTAAGGAGGATAATCGTTTTTTTTGGAGAATACTAATATTCATAGTCAATAAAATGAATGGAGGCTAACTAATGACAAACCTAAGAGAGCTTTATGTATGTGGCATTTGCGGAAATGTTATTGAGGTTGTTCATACGGGAGCATCTTCATTGGTCTGCTGTAACAAACCTATGGATAAACTTGAGGCAGGGACGAAAGATGCTAGTTTAGAAAAGCATGTACCCGTTATTGAAGAAGCAGATGGGGGGATCAAAGTCAAAGTTGGAAGTATAGCTCATCCAATGGAAGAAAAACATTTTATTCGATTTATCGAAGTTTTAACGAAGGGTCAAGTTCTCAGGGCTGAGTTAGAACCGGGTCAAATACCCGAAGCCTTTTTCTTAGTTAAAGCAGATAACGTTGTTGAGGTTAGAGAGTACTGCAACATTCATGGTCTCTGGAAGACCATGATGTAATAATTGAAAAAGAGAGATAGGCAGGATAAAATCCTGCCTATCTCTTATATAGGGCTTGACACTCTAAACTTGATATCCTATAGTTTTTTCTAATGGGTAAAGAAGGGAGAAAATGCATTAATGACACTTAATAAAGAGGATATGATGATTGGCTTTGTTGGCACAGGAGTTATGGGGAGGAGTATGGCAGCTAATTTAATGAGGGCAGGTTATCAAGTAGCTGTATATAACCGAACTAAGGCTAGTGCTGAGGATTTGATTAATATGGGAGCGGTATGGCAAGATACTATCGCTGAATTGGCTGGGCGATGTAAGGTTGTCATCTCCATGGTTGGTTATCCAAAAGATGTTGAAGAAGTTTACTTCGGGCCAGATGGGATTATAAAGCATGCTAAGGGTGGAAGTTATTTAATAGATATGACAACTTCGGCACCAGAGCTGGCAAAGAGGATTTATAAAGAAGCACAGTCACTAGGGTTGTTTGCACTTGATGCACCCGTTTCAGGTGGGGACGTAGGAGCAAAAGAAGCTCGGTTGGCAATAATGGTGGGCGGAGACGAAGAAGTGTTTAATGCAATGCTTCCTGTTTTTAATTGCCTTGGTAAGAATATTATTTTACAAGGGAACTCAGGGGCAGGACAATACACTAAAATGTGTAACCAAATTGCTATAGCTTCAAATATGATTGGGGTATGTGAAGCCATGGCCTATGCTAATAGGGCTGGCCTGAAACCGGAGAATGTTTTAAAGAGTATTGAAACAGGAGCAGCCGCAAGTTTTTCTTTAAGTAACTTGGCTCCTCGTATGTTAGCTAATAATTTTGCTCCTGGTTTCTACGTTAAGCACTTTATAAAGGATATGACGATTGCCCTAGATTCTGCGCAACAAATGGGACTTCTTACCCCTGGCTTAGAATTGGCAAAGACGCTATATGAGAGATTAGCTGATCAAGGGGAAGAAAACAGCGGTACGCAAGCCTTATATAAGCTCTATTTGGAAAGCAAGAGCTAATTAGTGACTGCATAATAAAGGAGAGTTAAACCAACATCGGTGTAACTCTCTTTTATTGTACTATTAGAAAGTATAAACTTGCGTTATATACTGCAAGAATGCTAATACGTGCGAAGACAGTGTCTTCGTCTGAAGCATAAGTGCAACCAACGGTTCGCTCTCGCTAAGGCTCAGCGAAGCCGGGTTTTCTTTATTCCAAGATTCATATGAAGTTTTTCTATCGCAAATTTTTGGTTTAAACGATAATAATTCTGCTCTAGAAGGAATTCGAGGGGAGAATGTAGAAGATATTGAAGATATTGGGTAACTCTGGACTGAAATGGAAAACTATTAGACTTTTTTGGGAAATCGGGCCTTTTTAGTTGTGATAAATACCAAATAGGGTCTTAAGCCCATTGTAATTGAGAGTTTAATCACCTACAAGGTCAAAAGTTTAGATGTATCTTCAGGGGTATTCTGCATATTCTATTAAATCTGAACCAATTGTGAGTAATTTTTCCATGTTTGCCATACGATTTATTAATTATCGCCATATTGACTTATTACGACCAGAGTGCTAGTCTTATTTTGGAAGTAAAAATTTTTTTAATATAGTTTGTGCATTTTGTTACGTTTAATCTGAATACATATAAATAGTGTAGACAAGTTCTTAATTATATATGTGAAAGAAATCATATTCCCTTGAGGTTATGATGAAGTTGAAGACTTTTATTCATATCGTCAATTAGCCATAGTATCCTATATATTCCCCAAAGTACTATAGAAAGCAAATATCTCCTATTTAAAATAGGAGGAATGCTATAAGGTTGGTCAAGGGATCCTTGTCCAACTGACTCGGTGAATTCCGAGAGTTTTATTGACATATAAGGGAGGTAGAAGGATGGCGCATAAGAGTATTTTGGTGGTCGGAGGGGGAGTAAGCGGACTTACAGCCGCTGTTGAAGCTTCCGAAGCAGGAAGTGAGGTCTATCTGGTTGAACAGAAATCCTACCTAGGTGGTAGAGTGGCCCAGATGAACCAGTATTTTCCGAAGTTGTGCCCCCCGAACTGCGGGTTGGAGATTAATTTTAAACGGATTAAGCAAAATCCCCGGATCAAATTCTTCACTTTAGCTGAAATCGAAAAGATAAACGGTGTAGAAGGAGATTATACAGTAACAGTAAAATTAAATCCCCGTTATGTAAATCAGAACTGCACAGCTTGCGGTAAGTGTTCCGAAGTATGTCCTGCAGAAAGGTCTAACGAATTTAATTACGGAATGGATAAAACAAAAGCTGCTTATAAGGCTCATGAGTTCGCTTTCCCAATGAAGTATGTTATAGACGGTGAGGCGTGTTTAGGAGCAGAATGCGGAAAATGTGTTGCCGCATGTCAGTACGGTGCTATTGAATTAGATATGGCGGCAAAAAGCTTTGATTTGAATGTTGGATCAATCGTTTGGTCTACGGGTTGGGAACCCTATGATGCCACGAAGGTTGATTATTATGGTTTTGGGAAACACCAAAATGTTATTACGAACGTTATGATGGAGCGTTTGGCTGCTTCAAATGGACCTACTGCTGGAAAAATTGTTCGGCCATCCGATGGAAAAGAAGTTAAAACCATTGCTTTTGTTCAATGTGCTGGTTCCCGTGACGAAAATCATCTGCCCTATTGTTCTGGAGTTTGCTGTATGGCTTCGCTAAAACAAGCAACCTACGTCAAAGCAATGTATCCGGATTCAAAGGTTTATATGTTTTATATAGATGTCAGAGCGATGGGTAAACACGAAGAGTTTTATACCAAAGTTCAAGATGACATCACTATGATCAAAGGAAAAGTTGGCGAAATCTCTGAAGATCCAGAGACTAAAGATGTAATTGTTCAAGTAGAAAATCAGTTAACTGGCGAGATCATGAAGGAAACTGTTGACATGGTTGTGTTAGCTACAGGAATGGTACCAGCTACTTCGAATGTACCGGATGCAATAGCCTATGATGAGGATGGCTTCGTTGTTTCCGATCCACAACAACTAGGGATTTATGGCGCAGGATGTGTTAAGAAGCCGTTAGATGTTTCCTCATCGGTTAAAGATTCTACTTCTGCAGCGCTTAAGGCCATTCAATCTACGGTGAGGAGGTAGCCCAATGGATAAAAAAACAGGTGTTTATATCTGCACTGGCTGTAGTATCGGAGAATCTCTGAAAGTAGAGAGCCTGTCCAAGGTTGCCACCAAGGAAGGCAAGGTTCCGGTTTGTAAAACACACCCCTTTCTCTGTGGTGCAGAAGGGGTTGCATTAATAAAGAATGACATTGAAGCTGAGGGTGTTAATACAGTTCTTATAGCTGCTTGCTCACCCCGTGTTAATTATGATGTCTTTGAATTTGACGGTTCAGTAATCATGGAAAGGGTCAATATCAGAGAACAGGTCATTTGGAGTCAACCAGCTAATGACGAGGATACCCAGATGATGGCTGAGGATTATCTGAGAATGGGCCTTGCTAAAGTGAAGCATATCGATCTGCCGGTGCCTTACCAAGGTGTTGATATGGTCAAGACCCTCCTAGTAGTAGGTGGAGGCTTGACAGGTATGAGTGCCGCTTTAGAAGCTGCAAAAGCAGGGTATAAAGCAGTTCTAGTTGAAAAAAGCCCCGTTCTTGGAGGCTGGATGAACGGCTTGTTTAAGCAAGCTCCCCGGAAAGCGCCTTTTACAACCCCTGAAGAGGTTGACATAGCTGAATTGGTTAAACAGGTTGAAGATCATTCAGACATTACCGTCTACACTAGCGCAGAAATACAAGAAATTGCTGGTGCCCCAGGTATGTTCGATGCATCGATCAGTCAAAATGGCGCTACAGTTAAGGAAAGAGTCGGTTCTGTGGTTCTCGCTACAGGCGCTGTCCCTTATGATCCCACAAAATTAGACTATCTTGGTTATGGTAAATATGAGAATGTTATTACATCACAACAAATGGAGGAACTGGCTTCTAAGGGCAAGATTGTTCGCCCAGACGGAAAAGAAGTACAGAGTATTGCCTTTATCCAATGCGCTGGCTCACGGGATCCTGAACATTTACCCTATTGCTCTGCAACCTGTTGTGTAGAGTCTTTAAAACAGGCGTCTTATCTAAAGGAGCAGAATCCAGAAGCTAACGTATTTGTTTTCTACAAAGATATGCGGGCTGCCGGTCAGTACGAACGTCTCTATCAACAAGTGCAAAAAGATGGAGGTATCTTCGTTCGAGGAGAAATTAAGGGTATTACCGAAGATGGGGATAAGAATCTGCTCATTGAAGCAACCGATGTTCTATCTGGAGCAACGATTGCGACTGAAGGCGTAGATATGGTGGTTTTAGCCAATGGTATGGTTCCTACGACAGCTTTTGGTGAGGATATAGCTGCCAAGGCTGACACTGAAGAAGATGCAAAAGAAGATGATGGTCCGAAGCCGGAAATTATTCGCAAGTCCAATCTCCTGAATCTTGCCTATCGTCAAGGTCCAGAGATGCCAACATTAAAATATGGTTATGCAGATTCTCATTTTATCTGCTTCCCATATGAAACTCGACGTACAGGAATTTATGCAGCTGGTAGCGTCAGAGCTCCGATGGATGAGCTATCCTCCGTTGAAGATGCTACCGGAGCAGCGTTAAAGGCTATTCAATGCATGGAATCAAGCGCCAAAGGCGTGGCTGTACATCCTCGTGTAGGAGATATGTCTTTCCCTGACTTTGCAATGTCAAGATGTACCCAATGTAAACGTTGTACAGTGGAATGTCCCTTCGGTGCGATTAACGAAGATGATAAATTTAATCCGTTGCCAAATCCTACACGCTGCCGCAGATGTGGAATCTGCATGGGAGCTTGTCCAGAACGGATTATTTCATTTAAGAACTACTCAGTACCTATGATTGGTAACCTAATCAAGGCAATCGAAGTCCCTGATGAAGATGAAGAAAAACCAAGAATCCTCATCTTTGCTTGTGAAAATGATGCTTACCCTGCTTTGGATATGGCTGGTATCAATCGGCTGAATTATAACGCTTGGGTCCGTGTTATCCCACTAAGATGCCTTGGCTCATTAAGCTTGGTCTGGATTGCGGATTCAATGTCCCAGGGAATTGATGGGATCTTCCTACTTGGCTGTAAGCATGGAGATGATTATCAATGCCACTTCATTAAAGGTAGTGAGTTAGCCGAAATCAGATTATCAAAAGTATCAGAGACCTTAAACAGGTTAGATCTGGACTCTGAACGTGTGCGAATGGATCAAGTCTCTATTACGGATTATGACAAGATACCCGCAATGTTAGATGACTTTGCTGAAAAACTGAATGAGCTGGGCCCCAACCCCTACAAAGGGTTCTAAGTAGACCCCTCCTACCATTAGATAGCAAAGGAGCAGTATTATGGATGAAATAAAAGAAGTTTCTCTGGAGATGAGAGAATATATTATTTCTTCAGGGGCGGAAACGCTCAACTGGTGTATGCAGTGCGGTCTCTGCACCAATCTATGTCCGTATCGACAGGTCCCCGGTGAGCTAAGCGAAGTATTTAATATCCGAAAAATGCAACGTCAAGGTCAGTTGGGTTTAGAAGGTTTTGATGACGAGAGCGTGCTCTTTGCCTGTGTTACCTGTGGTATGTGCCAATCTAATTGTCCAAGAAGCGTGGAAATCATTAAAAATGTACGTTCTATGCGTAACACCATTGTTGGAGCAGGCATATTACCAGGGCATTTACGTCCGGTTGCAGGAAGTCTTCATGCTAATGGTAACCCATGGACTGGGCCTTCTGAGAAGAGAGCTGATTGGCTTGAAGGTTTGAATGTCCCAGCGTTTTCGGAAGACACTGAGTATCTGCTTTATGTCTGCTGTACTTCATGCTATGACACTCGCAGCCAAAAAATCGCTAAGAGCGTCGTAAAACTCTTGCAAAAAGCTGGAGTTAGTTTTGGAGTACTCACAGGTGAAGAGAAGTGTTGTGGTGAAACCATACGTAAAATCGGGGATGAAGAACTCTTCGCGAAACTCGCTGAATCAAATATCAAGCTGTTTAATGGAAAAGGCGTGAAAAAGATTATCACGACTTCACCACACTGCCTCTATACCTTTAAACAGGATTACCCTGAACTAGGTGGAGAATATGAAGTTATGCATTATGCTGAACTTCTAAGCAGTCTTTTAAAAGACGGAAAGCTATCTTTACCAGGTGAATTAGCTAAAAAGGTCACGTTCCATGATCCTTGTTACTTAGGGCGGCACAATTTGGTTTACGATGCTCCAAGAGAACTTCTAGAAGCAGTTCCAGGGGTAGAGTTTGTAGAATTAGATCGCGCTAAGAATAAGAGTCTTTGTTGCTCAGGCGGTGGCGGACGGATTTGGGCGGAGGTGCCCTTTGGGGAGCGCTTCGGCGAGCTGCGAATCAATGACGCAGTGAAACAAAATGCGGATGTTATAGTTACAGCTTGCCCTTACTGCATCACAATGCTGGATGATGCCTGTGCTGGATTAGAAAAGGGCGATGTCCTAAAAGTTATGGAAATGTCAGAATTCCTCTGTGAATCGCTTGAGAAGTAAACGCGTGGAAATTCTGAGTAAATATTGATGTTAAACTAACCCCAGGCTAAAAGTAAATGAAAAAGTTCAGATGGCTTATAGCTATGGGGTTAGTTAACTGATATGGTGAAAAAAGACTCAAAGTGTAAGTGAAAGGGGGGATGCCAGAAACTCTGTTTATATAGTGTCTCTTCCGACAGAATTGTTGTTGGTGATGGGCAGGATAAACACTTGTTTCTGTAGTATACTCACATTCATTATAAAAATTAAGGAGGATTAGACGATGTCAAAACTAGTACCACCCCATGGTGGAAAGTTAACACCGGTATTACTTCCTGAATCACAAAGAGCGGATGCTTTAGCAAAAGCTAAAACATTACCAGTGATTCGCATGACTTCCAGAGAAACATCTGACCTATTGATGATTGGAATGGGTGCATTCAGCCCATTAACAGGTTTCATGGACAAAGCCAATTATGAGAGTGTTGTTGAAACAAAACACTTAACCAATGGCTTGGCATGGCCTCTCCCAATTACCGTTTCTGTCACACGCGAACAATCTGAAGCTATCAAAATTGGCATGGAAGTAGCTTTAGTCGATGATGAAACAGATACTTACTGCGGTATTTTAACGGTTAGTGATAAATATGAGTATGACAAAGTCAAAGAGTGCAAAGCAGTATTCTTTACTGATGACCCAGAACATGATGGTGTCAAAAAAGTTATGGCTCAAGGAGACGTCAACGTTGGCGGTGAGTTAGTAACATTTAGTCAACTCGGCTACGCTTCAAAATACGGTGACTACTATGCTACACCAGCGCAAACCAGAGCGATCTTCGACGAAAAAGGCTGGGCAACTGTTGCAGCTTTCCAAACTCGTAATCCATTACACCGTTCGCATGAGTTCCTTTGCAAAATGGGAAATGAAGTCTGTGATGGACTATTCATTCACCCAATCGTAGGAAAACTAAAATCAGGCGATATCCCTGCTGAAACTCGTCTAGAATGCTACGAAGTTCTTATGAAGAACTATTTCAATGAGAAAAATGTTGTGATGAAAGTTTATCCGATGGAAATGCGTTATGCAGGACCTAGCGAAGCAATTCTTCACGCTATTTTCCGTCAAAACTTCGGATGCAGCCATATTCTTGTAGGCCGTGACCATGCTGGTGTAGGCGACTACTATACAGCATATCAAGCACAAGAAATCTTCGAAACCTTTAAACCAGGTGAAATCCTTTGCCAACCTCTAAAAGTGACAGCAGCTATGTATTGCAATAAGTGCGAAGGCATGACTACTGAAAAAACTTGCCCACACGGTAAAGAAGATCATCTGAAAATCAGTGGCACGAAGCTAAGAGCAATGTTGGCAGCTGGTGAAGTACCACCTAGCAACTTCAGTCGTAAAGAAGTACTGGAAATTCTTCTTAAATATTACTCCTCAAAATAAAAAACTTTGGTTTGAAAATTAAACAAGAGAATCATTCTTAAGTTTAGTTTCAAAAATATATGAATGATGGAGGTTAAACGAATGCCAAGTTTTGTAATGCAGGAAAAGTGTGACGGATGTAAAGGGCAAGACAAAACAGCTTGCATGTATGCATGCCCAAATGACCTGATGTTGTTAGACAAAGAAAGAATGAAGGCTGTAAACCTTGATCCTAGTCAATGCTGGGAGTGCCTATGCTGTGTTAAGGCTTGCCCACAACAGGCAATGGACGTTCGCGGATATGCTGACTTTGTTCCACTAGGCGCTTCTTGCGTACCTCTTCGTAGTTCCGACAGCATTATGTGGACAGTTAAATTCCGTAATGGCATGACCAAACGCTTTAAATTCCCAATTCGTACAACCGAAGAAGGTTCCGCAGTACCTGATGCTGGTTATGAAGTCACCACTGACATCAACAGCCATGAACTGTATACCGAACCAGCTTCAATGCATATGCCAGTTTGGACTTATAAGAAGTAAGCTCTTGTAAAAAGGGAATAAATAGGGAGGTTAAAATCAATGCCAATGAACTTTGAAACAGTAGAAATAACAACCGACCTTCTCATCATTGGAGGCGGAATGGGGTCCTGTGGTGCAGCAGTTGAAGCAGCATATTGGGGCAAAAAACATGGACTCAAAGTAACCTTAGTTGATAAAGCATCAATGCCACGTTCCGGTGCAGTTGGAATGGGATTGTCTGCTATTAACCTATATGTAGGACTTGCAAAAGGCAAAAACACCGTTGAAGACTATGTTAGATACGTAAAAAATGACATGATGGGGATTGCCCGTGATGACTTAGTCGCTAACATTGCACGTCACGTTGATAGCTCAGTTCATATGTTTGAAAAATGGGGACTTCCTTTATGGAAAGACGAAGATGGCGGATATGTTCATGAAGGTAAATGGCAATTAATGATCAGCGGTGAGTCCTATAAAGTTATCGTTGCTGAAGCAGCTAAGAACGCTTTAGGCGAAGAGAACATTTATGAGAGAGTTTTCATCACCGAGCCACTATTAAAAGATGGTAAATGCGTAGGAGCAGTTGGATTTAGCGTTCGTGAGAACAAAATCTATGTCTTCAAAGCAAAAGCTACACTCTGTGCTATGGGTGGTACAGTTGGAGTATTTAAACCAAAATCCACTGGTGAGGGCGCTGGCCGTTCTTGGTATCCTCCCTTCTCCACAGGTTCTTCCGCATACTTCACCATGAAGGCCGGAGCTGAAATGACCTGTCAAGAAGTTCGTTTCGTTCCTATTCGTTTTAAAGACGCTTATGGCCCTGTTGGAGCTTGGTTCTTACTCTTCAAATCCCGTGCAACCAACGCATTGGGCGAAAACTACATGGAAACCCGTGCAGATGAACTTAAAAACTGGGGTAAATACGGATCAGCTAAGCCGATCCCAGCTAACCTACGTAACTACCTTGGCTTAATGGACATCAAAGAAGGCAAAGGACCTCTCTACATGCGGACTGAGGAAGCAATCGCTAACTTGGCCAAGAAGTATGAAGATGATGCTAAAGCCTTTAAGAAAAAGATGAAAGAGCTCGAAAATGAAGCTTGGGAAGACTTCCTCGATATGACGATTGCACAAGCCTTACTATGGGCTGCAACTAACGTTGAGCCAGAAGTTAGATCTTCTGAAATCGCAGCTACCGAGCCATACTTCATCAGTTCTCACTCTGGATCCTCTGGTGCTTGGGTATCCGGTCCGGAAGACCTTTCCGCTGGAACAGACTATTTCTGGGGTTATGCTCAAATGACCACAGTACCTGCACTCTTTGCAGCCGGAGACGCCACCGGAGCCTGCCCTCACAAGTTCTCCTCAGGAACCCATGCTGAAGGACGTATCGCAGCTAAATCAGCTATCAAGTATATCTTAGAGAACAACACACTGATTGAACCAGATCAAGCGGATATTGATGCAGTAAAAGCTGAGATTGTTAAGCCACTCGAAATTTTCGAAGCTCATAAAGACTTCAGCACAGATGTTGAAGTAAATCCCAACTACATTATGCCTAAGCAGTTCATGTATCGCTTACAAAAGCTCATGGATGAGTATGTTGGTGGAGCTAACGTATTTTTCAACATGAGCGAATCTTCCTTGACTCGTGCAGCAGAACTGTTCGAATTCATGAAAGAGGACTCCCAAAAATTAGCTGCTAGAGATCTCTATGAACTCTTGAGAGCTTGGGAAAATAAACACAGATTATGGCAAGCTGAATCTCACCTTCGCGCCGTAACCTTCCGTGAAGAAACACGTTGGCCTGGATACTACTTCAGAACAGATAAGCCAACCCTTGACGAAGAGAACTGGCACTGCTTTGTTAACATGAAGTGGGATCCAAAAACAAATGAATGGTCAGTATTCAAAAAGCCTGTCATTGATATGTTTGGCGTTGAGTAAGACTAATTCAGTCAGTTACTAAGATAGATATTAAATATCTTCTATTTTAGACTGATTACAAGAGGGGATGGGTACAGATTCTTGAAGAATGTCGGAATTTGTATTCATCCCCATTGTATTAAGTAATAACTAATTCTTCCTTTAATATTTTGTGATAATCAGTTATAATTTATTATCTGGGGAACTAATTTTGTCGAACTAATTTAAAGGAGGAAACATTGTGGATCAAGAAGATGAACTTATGCAAAAGAGTATTGAACTTGGTAAAGCAATTGCCCAAACAGATATCTACAAAGAATTTAAAAAGGCTGAATATCTCCTCTTTCAAGATGCAGAAGCTCGAAAGTTAGTAGAGGATCTACAAAAATTAAAGCATGAACAGCGCGGAAAAGTTATGGCTGGGATAGAGTTGACTAAAGAAGATCAAGAACAACTTAAAGAATTGGAACAATCATGTATCCGAAATCGTCAAGTATTGGCTTCGAACGAAGCTAATACAAGGTTCCAAGACTTTATGGAGAAAATATCTGGAAGTATTAAGACTGGGATTCAAAGCGTCGATAAATAAACATTAATATAACTTATCCCAAAAAACAGGTATACTGGAACCTATGGCTAGAGAATGCGTTGGCCTCGGAGGGAATAAAGCCCAATTAATGACACACCTGATGAGCCTGTAACATATTTTTAGATAATGGCAATACATCACACTTTTCCTTCATGTGTGACTGTATTGCCATTTTTACGTATTCAGACACAATAATCCTATTTTTTCGCAATAGGATTTATTGATTGCAATAATATTGACTGGATATAATATCAATGTTAATCTACATTAAAGGAAAGTTTTGCAAGCTAGTACTATAGTTTGTGCAATTTTTTACGTGTAATCAATGGTTCAGTCAATGTAATGTTGATAATTTCATATAGCTTATTGTATCAATAGGAGGTGAAATGCGGACTTTACATCGCTTTCGAACTTCGTTGTAAAATGAACATTAGATTTTATTAAAATAATTAGTGAAAAAAATCTCTATATTTAATTGAGCCATTGGTGATTGGAAGGAGGCATCCTATTAAAACGTTGGCATTTAGAATAATAATTGATATAATATAATTTATTGATGGATAAATAATTCAAGTATTAAGTTTTGTAATTGAAAGGTGGGAGTCCTTTTGTACTTAACCAGATTTAAATATATTCCTTTGATAGGAACCATCGGAAACTATAAAAAGGAATACTTTAGTAAGGACTTAATTGCAGCTCTGACTGTCGCTGTAGTAGTTATACCACAGTCTATGGCCTATGCACTGATAGCGGGTGTAAACCCTGTTTATGGTCTTTATACGGCCATTGTATCGACAATGATTGCCTCCGCATTCGGGAGTTCGAATCACATCATAGCTGGACCAACGAATGCTATTGCTCTTCTTGTAGCAAGTAGCCTAGGTAGCTATATGGGACAAGATAATGTTTATTCAATGCTCTTCTTGATGACATTTATGGTAGGAGTCTTACAAATACTATTTGGTGTTATAAAACTTGGTAAGGTGATCAATTTTGTGTCTCATTCCGTAGTTATTGGTTTTACCGCTGGTGCGGGTGTATTAATTGGACTGGGTCAACTGAGCACATTACTGAGTATATCTATCAAGGATTCCTCTCATATGTCTACCATGCAAAAGTTTTACTATGTTATGACTCATCTAAATGAAACGAATTATTATGCCCTTGGACTTGGTGTTATGACCATGGCGATTATAATAACTTGTAAGAAAATTAATAACAAGCTTCCTGGGGCTTTAATAGGAATTATAATCCCAATTATTTTTATTGTTATGTTTTCATTGGATCAGAAAGGAGTAAAACTAACCGGCTTTATTCCATCTTCATTACCGCCTTTTAAAATGATTCAATTCGATGTATCTGTCATGCAGAATCTATTTGGAGGAGCAATAGCTATCGCTATCATAGGATTAGTTGAAGCCATAGCAATTGCTAAATCCATTGCAACTACCTCACGCCAAAAAATTGATGCTAACCAAGAATTTATTGCACAAGGCTTAGCAAATGCAGGTGCATCCTTCTTCCAATGTTTTGCAGGCTCAGGTTCCTTTACACGTTCTGCCATTAATTATCAAAGTGGTGCTGTTACCAGAATTGCTGGAATATTATCAGGTGTAATAGTTGCACTTGTCCTATTGTTTTTTGCTCCATATGCTAAGTACATTCCCAACCCCTGCTTGGCTGGCGTAATTTTAGTTATAGCCTATAATATGGTTGACAAAAAAGAAATAATGCACATTGTAAAGGCAGGTAAATTTAAGTCTGACTCCCTTGCAATGTGGGCGACATGTATAGCAACGATTGTTATGCCTCATCTAGATGTAGCAATTTATACTGGTATAGCTTTATCTATTGCTTTGTACTTGAAAGATACTAATAAAGCACCGATGAAGCTTCTTCTACCATCACAAGGAAATAATGGACAAATCATTGAAAAAGAAGTTAGATCTATTAAACAAAAACTTGATATCTTGATTGTTCAGTTAGAAGGAAATCTGTTTTTTGGTTCAGCAGAGGACCTTCAAAACAAACTTGATGATCTAGTCGATAAATCTAAGGTATTTATTCTAAGAATGAAGTATGTTGCTACTATAGACTTGACTGCATTAGGAGCTTTGAAGGTATTTATAAGGACTGTAAAAGAATCTGGTGGAATAGTTATCTTTAGTGGTGTAAAGTCTGAGTTTAACACATTACTATCGAATTCCCATGTTACGTCTGATATAGGCGAAGAAAACATTTTTATGTCAGAGAATGAAATTTTTGCTTCATCGACGAACGCATTAGAAAGAGCAAGAAATGTTTTAGGTTGTGAAGTCATGGGGAATGATGAGAAATCTGCGGCTTGTATCTTATTAGAATCAGAAACGACCTCAAATTTGGGTACTAGTGTTAAGAGTAAGAGCACGGCATCTTTTTAGAAAAAAGAAGTCATGTAAAGATTGAAGGGGGTATATGGAATGAGTGATTCAATGTTTAATGTCCTTCTCTATTCCGATGGATCTCAGCAGGCTTTTTCTGCAGCAGTCTATGCTGCCAACCTTCTAAAGAATATGCCCAATATGCATTTAACCATCGTACAGGTTCAAGAAAAAGACGAAGGTTCTACAGGAACAGAGTATAGTTGGATCGATACATGGCCAGTTAGTCCTACCACAGAATGGATGAAGCGTGTCATTGAATCAGATACGAATGTTAGAAACATGTATAATGATATACTTACTACAACCAACAGTGTATTTACAGAAAGACCAAAAAACGTCAATCACCATGTAATATATTGTAATCCTAGTATTACTGATACTGTTGATGCACTCCTAGAGTATGCTGAAAAAGAGCATTTCAAATTAATCATCATGGGAACGCGGGGACTAACTACTTTAAAAGGTTTGATTTTCGGTTGTTTAGCGCACAACGTACTTAATCGATCTCCAATACCGGTCTTGTTAATTAAGAAACTGCCTCAAGACTTTATTGATAGTTATTGCTCTGCCTAAATCTAGATAAAAGAAGAAGCCATACAATCCTATAAGCCCCGCAGAGATAATGTCTCTTCGGGGCTTATAGTAATTAAACTAGTATACTGTTTTAATAATAACCACTAAAAGATATAATACTATAAGAAATTATCAATCTCTGAGGCCCGCTTTTCATGTACTATCAGACCCCAATGCCGATTTGCGGCACCACTGATGAATGAAAACTTCAGTGCGTTTTTGTCATTGTTATGAAAGTACTCAGTCGATATGTCATCCTGAAGGAGTCACGACTGCAGGATCTAGATCCTTCGCTATCGCTCAGGATGGACATTAACCTAAACTTATTTAAAGGGCAGACCCCCATGCTTAGGTAAGCTATCCTAAGTCGGAAGTATTCGTATGGATCTGCCTATGTATATTGTAGTAATCATTAACGCAAAGGTGGGATCCGATTTGTCCAGCTTAACCCATAGTGAGGATATACTATTGAATAATAGGCAGAAGAGAGAGTGGGGGGAAAAAACTTATCCTATTTGGTTACTATTCAATCCGAAACATCCGGCAGTTCGTCACCATATTTGGACCCCAATATTATCAGTAATACAGGACAATGTATTTAGAAAGTTGCGGACACGGATAGACACATCAAATATTTATATTAGGTATGCTGTTAGCGATAGCGGAATAGTACCCAATACACAAAATTGGTGGGATACTAAAGTAGATAGAGAGATAAATGAGTTTAGAGAACTCGCGGACGAATATGAACCTAGATTGCTTATTTCTTTTGGAGCATTTCCTTATGAATTCGTAAGGCGCGTCTATACAATTAAACCTGAGAAAGGTCCTAAGTATTGGGGAACTACTAACTTAGGGGATGAATTCACCAAATCAATTGATAACTTTGATATAAACAGAACTAATAGGATTCCCTTACTACGTCGGATAGTTGCTAGTGGTAAGTTCGTTGAAGATCCTTTTTATTCTGAGAATTACTTTGAATATGCAGGAACAAAGATTTCTGAAAGGATTATTGAGAATAAGGAACGTCTTGATATTTGGATGGAGTGAATTGTGAATAATCCAATTTATTCTGAACTCTTACAAACTAACGATAAGTAGAGGTGATTATGAACGAATTGATTTAATGAAGATAAAACAAGCATAATTATAATTGGTAATTGCGGACAAATACATTTACCAATTAGGTTTATTAAAATAAATTGATAATAACAGCTGTCTAACAAAAGTTTTTTTAGGATTTAAGGGTTCTAAAGTAAAATACTTTCGGTACCCTTTTGTCTTTAATATGACTCTACTTTTAAGTGGATATATAGGAATGAATTACTTTTTATTGGTTTGGATTCTAGTATTAAAGACTTTTACATTATCATTAGGTATATTGATTATGAGTATATTGATTTCCTCTAGACACAATTGTGTCATAATGTTAATCTCTAATTGTGATTAAAATCACACACAAAATTAAAGGAGGTGTGGTTAGAGTCGTCTCAACGCGAAAGTTACTTCTAATAATTATAAAGCTGTCTACTAAGGCCGCTAAGAAATTTGATCGTAGTTTAACAGATCGTGCTAGGATTCCCGTTGTTAGCAGTGGAAAAGATGAAAGGTGGGGTTTAATTTGACCTGCTTAACTTCCGATGATGTTCTATCAAATGATGATAATAATAAGAGGGAATTAGGGGAAAGAACTTATCCGATATGGCTGTTAATAAATCCAAAATATCCTGCAGTTCGACATGATATTTGGCGACCAATTCTAGATGAGATTCAGGATAGAGTATTTAGAGAATTGTATACAAGAATTGATACCTCTAATATTTATATTAGGAGTGCAGTGAGCGATGGCGGAATAGTTCCAAATACCCTAAATTGGTGGGGGAAGGAAGTTGCAAAAGAGATTGAGTTTTACAGAGGGATTATTCAAGAACACAAGCCAAAAATGCTCATCTCTTTTGGCGCATTTCCTTTTGAATTTGCAAGGCGAGTTTTTGAAGTAAAACCGGAAAAAGGACCAAAGGCCTGGAGTTCATCAATTCTAAGGGATGAATTTGATAATGCAATGGAGAACTTCGATATTCATTGTACCAATAGGATTCCCTTACTTCGACGAGTGATTACCAATGATAAGCGCGTTGAGAATCGCAGTTTTTTATCTAAGACCGAAAGAGAGGCATATTTTCAACATGTCGGGTCAAAAATAGCTGAAAAGATAATCGAAAACAAGGATCAGCTGGATATTTGGATTAAGTAAACTAATACAGCATAGAGTTGATATGAATCAAGTACTTTCTTTATTTCGTTAATCTTGTATAATTAAGTTACTTTATTCACTTTCCCAAAGCGAAGGAAGTGTTTTTATTGAATAAGATACTAATCATTGATGATGAAGAGCATCTGTGTTGGGCTCTCGAGAAAGGCCTCCGTCAAGAAGGATACCAAGTAATTACATCTACGCGGGGGAAAGAAGGCCTGGAACTAATTCAGCATGAAACACCTTCCTTGGTGATTCTTGATCTCAAAATGCCTGAAATGGATGGATTAGAAGTGTTGGTTAAGGCCAAAGACCTTATGCCAAAGTTACCAGTAATAATGATAACTGCCCACGGATCAATAGATACAGCCATTGAAGCTATGAAACTGGGGGCAATTGACTATATCGCCAAACCTTTTGACCTTGACGAGCTGAAGATTGTTGTTAAACAAGCCTTAATGGTAAGCCGATTAAGGGAAGAAGTTGTGTTTTTGCGCTCGGAACTCAACAAAAAGCATGGCCGAATTTTAGGGAACAGTCCGGCCATGCAAGAAGTTAACAGCCTTGTTGAAAGGGTCGCTGACAGTAATGCAACGGTATTAATTACTGGAGAAAGTGGGACTGGCAAAGAAGTTACAGCCTTATCGATTCACAACTTAAGCTACCGCCGAGAAAAACCCTATGTGCCAATTAACTGTGCAGCATTACCTGAGTCGTTACTGGAAAGTGAATTGTTTGGACATGAAAAGGGAGCCTTCACAGGTGCTGTAGGCAGAAAACTAGGGCGATTTGAATTGGCTGACCAGGGAACACTTTTCTTAGATGAGGTTACCGAAATGCCGTTGTCTATGCAAGTCAAATTGCTTAGAGTTCTTCAAGAAAGGCAGTTTGAAAGGGTAGGGGGAACTGAAAGTATTAAAATTGATGTAAGGATTATTGCGGCAACTAATCGCGACCCGCTGGATTGTGTTAAACAAGGTACCTTTAGGGAGGACCTATACTATCGTTTAAATGTTTTACCGATTCACATACCTCCCTTAAGGCAACGATCAGAAGATATATCCTTATTGACTATGCACTTCCTACAAAAATTTAATCCTTCTCATGATCAGATGATATCTCCAGATGCTATGGGATTGCTAATGAACTATGAGTGGCCCGGAAATATTCGAGAGTTACAGAACGTAATAGAAAGGTCTATTATTCTCTCTCAGGGACGTGAGATTAAGGTGCAGCATTTACCGAAGGAGATTCAAAAGGTTGATAATAAAAAGAACGGGAAAGCTCAAGGGTTAATTCTAAATTTTCCTGACAAGGGTATCTCTTTTGATGAGGTCGAAAGAGAACTAATTCTTAAAGCCCTTGAAAAAAGTAAGGGAAATCAAACGAAGGCGGCTCAACTTCTAGGACTTACTCGGTCGGCGCTTCTTTATAGAGCTCAAAAATACCAAGTAAAGTTATAACTGAGGAGGGGTATCAATCATGAACGAAACCTCTAAGTGCAGTCAATGTATTCATAAGGAGTTGTGCCATATTCGTTCTAGACTCAACAGGATAATACAGGAAGTTATAAGGAATTCAGAAGATGAAGTGCAACAATTGTCGCCCAAAGAGATAGACTATATGATTTATCTGGACATTTCTATCATCCCAACCAGATGTGAAAACTATAAATGTCGGCAGGTGTCATCTGAAGAACGGAAGGGTTTATTCAGATTTAGAAGAACCATGGCAACTGCGGCAGTATAATAATCCGTGCAATTTATCACAATAATCAGTAGGATGCTTGGGTAGATCTCTTTTCAGTTTTATAACTTACTGACCTTACAAAGGAACTTGCTTCATCAAGAGCCTTTCCGGATGTGGCAAATACCTCATCGTCTTCCATAAAGATATTTTCTTTTCCGACATGATCAACAATGTGCATTTTGTTCAACATTCTTAAGATATTTGGCGTGACTCCAGATAGGATGACTCTCTTTTCTTCCTCCAGAGCACGATTAATGAAGCTCTCGATAACCTCTAACGCTGTAATGTCAATTATTGCAACGGATTTGAAGCGAACTAGGAACACCTTTGAGTTGGAGTAGGAGTCACTCAGCTTCTTGTCAAGGTCGGCGGAGGATCCAAAATATAAATTCCCTTCTAATTGTAGAATCGAAATCGATGTATCTTGTCCGTTACCGATCTGTTCCACAAATCGCCCGTCAGTGCCTCTGACTGGTTCAAGGTTTCTGACAACTGCTACGCCGGTATCTTTGAGGTAGAGAACTATTGAGATGGCAACTCCCGCATAAATAGCTTGCTCTAAATGGGGCGCAAAGATGGTAGTTAACATGGTTACGAGCAGCACTATCCCATCATTTCGATTAGTCGTAATTACTTTCGCCAAAGCTCTTTTATCAATCATAGAGTAGGCAACTAGCATGATAACTCCTGCCAAACTGGCATTGGGGATATATCTCGCAAAGGGTGCTAAGAATATTAGAACTATGAGAATTATTATACCTACCAGTATTCCCGTTACCTTAGTTCTACCTCCGTTTTGATAGGTAATAGCAGAACGTGTGAAGGAACCTGAGCCTGCTATACTGCTGAAGAAAGAGCCTCCTATATTCGCCATACCTTGGCCAATAAATTCCTGATTTGGGTCTATCTTTTGATGTGTTTTGGATGCGATTGCTTTGGAAATGGATACAGCTTCAACTAAACCGATAATAGCTATGACAGCTGCACCTGTTCCTAGATCACCAATAGCTGAGAGATTGAAATTGGGCATACTTAAGGGCGGAATGGCCTGAGGTATTTGTCCTACAACGTTTACTCCGTATTTCTCCAAATCTAGAACTATCACTAAAACTACTGAAAAAATAACACTTAATAATGCCCCTGGCAGGTTTTTATTAATTCTTTTAAGTATTATTATTACTGCTATAGTAAACAAACCAATACCAAAGGCATGGTAATTCAGTTTATCGATACTCTCAAAACAGGCCATAACCTTACCAATACTTGACAGGTGACCACTTGGTAACTTAATACCCATTAGATTATTAAGCTGTCCCATAGCGATAATGATACCTGCCCCCGCAGTAAAGCCTACAATCACTGCATGTGAAACATAGTTAACTAGTGACCCCAATCTTAGGATTCCCATTGTAAGCTGGATAGCCCCTACTAAAAAGGTCAGAAGGAATAAATTGGCGAAAAAGTCAGAACTACCTGCAAAGGGTATCATGTAGGATGCTATCAAGAGACAGATAGCGTTGGTAGGACCGGTGGCTAGCTGATTCGAACTACCAAAAGATGATGCGATAATTGTTAGCACAATCCCCGAGTATAAGCCGTAAGCAGGGTGCACACCTGCGATCATTGCATAAGCCATTGTTTGTGGTAAAGCGACTACAGCAACTGTCAGTGCAGCAATTAGATCAAATTTAAAGTTTTTCTTGTCATAATTTCTTAAAGTATCAAGAATTGGAATAAACTTATAGATCATTTTCATTGCCCCCCAAACCGTTTAAATTTCTGTTTGCAGATTACGTTTAATTAAGGCAGAGTAGGAAATTTTTATTGTGAAACATAGTGCGTTCAAAAACAGGATGCTATGAGGGTTTAGTGAGATCTCATGTCAAATCCATATATTAAGACTATCCTTGTGTTCAATAATCTTGTCTGCAATTTTGTCTGCAACATTATGAAAATAACTATTGCTGTCTTCCCAATCTTTGTTGTTAATACTCGAATTACTCATTCGACGAACTAAGGGGATCGAGTTTGCCTGAGATATATCAAAGTTTTCAATTGAATGTTCAAACGCATTTCCTAAGTTACAACTATTCCAATATTTAGTCCCATTCTCGGGTCTTGTTTCTGTAACACGTCTTACAAATTCAAAGGCAATGGTACCAAAAGTAATTAGAAGTTTGGGTTGATATTCAAGCAAACTTTCCCTTAATGTTACAATACTTTTAGCTACTTCAGCTTCAATTGAGGAATCAGTAACTCTGCCTATATCGCTAACAGCATTCTTGATGAAGATTTTTTTGCTATTAATTCTTGCATGCAGTTTACGATATACTTTATCCTGAATCTCATACATTATGGGGTCCCAAATGTTAGTAATATCCTCGGGGTATTTCGGGTTAACAAAGAGCCAAATCGAGCAGGATCGATCTCCGCATTCCTCCTTTAATCTATCAACGAAGGTTGAATAATTATTGAGCAATAAGCTAGACAAAAAAATTCCACCTTTCTGTGCTTCATATCATTGATTGGCCGTTACTTGCTCTACAATTTTTTCCTGGTTTAGAGAGTGGAATTTCCTCATCACCTCCACAATAAGCTTACTCGTTTCAATCTCATTATGAATATTACAGGTATCAAACAATTCTTGTACCCATACTGTGAATTGATTAGTGGTCATAATATTTCCCCCTATATGTTTAATTGAAATCAATAAATTCACGACCTTGGGTCATGACTCATTCTAGTGCAATTATCATGCCAGCTGTTTTAGCTGTTTTCTGTATGTTGTTTGTATGTTTTCAGCCATGAATTTGTTGCTTGCATATATCAAGGCTTAGAATGTTATTCTTTAAACTAGTAATTCCACCTAAAGTGGCTAACTTTTTCGGTATTCTTGATTGTTTGTTTTTATACAATTAATACTGCATTGTCTGAAATTGTACTATGGGAGGCGTAAACTTGTTAAGAATCTTAAAAAATAGTTCCTTCGCTTCTCAAATAATGTTTACAGTTGCAGCAATCCTGTTGATTCCAATTCTTGTTATGATGTATGACATATTTTTTTCTGGGGCCAAGGATGAAATGCTATTGAAAACTAAAGAGGAACGATTAGGAACTATGGTTAATGCTACTGTTCAGAGTTTAACGGAAGTTCTAGATCGATCGGATATTGAATATAACTCCCCTCTCGCAGCAAAAGATATAAGTATTATCTCGAGTGCCTTTAATGTAATTGCCAAACCATTGGCAGATACTAACCCTGGGGTAAGGTTAGGTTTATACATTCCTGAAACTAAAGATTTGTATGTCTATGGATTTCTACATCAATACCGTCCACAAACCCAAGAGGAAATTAAAGCAAGAGAGTATCGAATTTTAGATGAAGCTTCCTCGGGACTAATAGCTGTTAATGCTACGAAAGAACCTCTTTCCCGTATCGCAGGTTCTCTCGGAAACCAAGCTTTCGAGTATTTAATGCCAGTTATGCAGGAGGGGCGGCTAATCGCCATTGCTTGGGCAGACGAACAAGTTCATCCGGTCTTTGCCCAGAGCAGGCAATTTAGTTTAGTTACTCGATATTTGACGCTTTTAGGATTGATATTTGGATTGGGAACTGCTCTATATGTCATTCATAACTTGGCTACCGAGGTCCAAGTAATCAAAAACGGAATTTTAAGCATGCAGGAAGATAGCGAAAAAAGGCTTTCATCTATGCCAGGAGAAATCGGAGAAGTTGTCCAAGCTATTAACAATATGGCGGATAACTTAAAGGAAAAAAAACGTCTAGAAGAAGAACTAATGCGTTCCGAAAGACTAGTAGCGTTAGGTCGCTTGGTTACAGGAGTTGCCCATGAGTTGAGAAATCCCTTAGCGATTGTTAAAGCGACAGTCCAAGTCATGGAGGGTGACTTTAAACAAGTGCAAGGGTTGAAAGAATACTCTAAAGTAATTTGTGATCAAGTTGATCGTGGCAATCTGGTCATAAAAGAGTTATTGGATTTTGGCCGTCCTAGTAAACCGGTTGTTAGTCCGACAGAGTTGAATAGTCTTTTAGAATCCGTGCTTACCTTTACCTACCCAATGTTACGGCAAAATAAAATTGTTTTAGAGAAGAAGCTTGAACCTAACCTTCCTTTGGCAAGTATCGATATGGATCGAATGAAACAAGTTTTTGTCAATTTGATCCTAAACTCTATTCAAGCAATGCAGGGTGGAGGTAAACTTATCATTCAATCAGTCGTAAAGGAAGAAGCTATTGAGGTTGAGTTCATTGATACGGGTACTGGCATCGAGGCTAATGACCTTTCGCGAGTTTTTGATCCCTTTTACACGACAAAGGATGATGGAGCTGGGTTAGGACTGTCGATTAGCTATCAAATTATACACATGCACAAAGGGAAGATTTGGATTTCAGATACTTCTCCTCGAGGAACTACTGTGGTGGTGAGTATACCTAAATCGAACTAGATGCGAGCTGATTAATCTGTAAGGATGTAAGCATATAGTTAGCTTATGTAATTAATAGGTGAAAATTATGAATGTATAGACGCGGATTAAAAAAACTCCTGAGAGAAACCCTTTTCTCCTAGGAGTTTTTTTCTATAATAGATCAGATTAATTAAGAAAGAACTGGTCACTCACTTGTTATGGCTTTAAGTAATTACAAGGGAGACGTTTTAAGAAGAAAATTACTTAGCTATTAGCCAGGACTCACATAAATTCGGGTTGTGGAACGGAAATCTTAATAGATTCAGTTGATTATATAGAAAAGAATGGACAATGATTCTCCTTGGCAATAGGATAAATCGATTAAGATCATTTCGATTTACTATAGACGCACTGTTGTCACGATGTTAATCTTTACTTGTGAGGATAGTCACATACAAAGGGGAAGGGGGGACTGATCGAGTTCAAAAGCCGCTAAATAAGACTATTACAGACTGACCTCTATAGATGTAGAAGTTGTATGAGATTGGAGTGGTAGATAATCAGACAATGTATAAAAAATTCGAGCTAAAATTGTCCAGAAAAAAAGCAGCCTCGAAAGGCCGCTAAGAAATTTAATCGTAATGCTATTATAGCACAAAAAAACTGTGAATGTGTGATTGGTAAAATAATTTTGTTTTAGGTGTAAGGTGGCGTTAAATTTTCCTAAAGAAGCACCTTAAAAACAAAGAGGGGTGTGGTTAATAGTGAATGGTATAAATGCAAAACGAATATTTTTTATTTTGTTAGGTATATCCGTTTTTTTAATATTTTATTATGCTCCGCAATTTGGGCCCGCCGTTGATCCTACCGGTAAATCCTTCGAATTGAGCCAACAGGGTAAAGCTGCCATAGGACTATTCTTCTTAGCAAGTATTTGGTGGGTTTTTGAAGTAACTCCTATTGGTGTTACAAGCCTTATGATAGGGGTTGCTCAAGCCTTATTCCTTATTCGTCCAGCAAAGGAAGCCTTTCGAGATTTTATGGATCCAACGGTTCTGTTTATTTTGGGATCATTACTCATAGGGTTAGCATTTACGAAGTCGGGAATTACCAAAAGAATAGCCTATAAAATGTTAGATGTGGTAGGTGAAGATACCAGAAAGATATTGTTAGGGGTATTTATTGTAACGGCATTATTGACTCATATTATGGCCCATACCGCCGTGGCAGCTACTATGTTCCCAATTTTAGTAACAATTTTGGCCTTATATAATGGTGACAACTCTGATGGTAAACCCACCAAGTTTGGTAAGGCTTTGTTCATTGGAATGGCCTATACTGCAGGTGCAGGAAGTATCTGTACACTCCTGGGTGGTGCTCGCAATCCTGCAGCAGTGGGTTTTTACACTGAGTTCACAGGGAAAGAAGTTTCCTTTGTTGACTTTTCTATTCACTTGGCGCCCTTTGGTTGGGCTAGTGTCTTTCTTATTTGGGCATTGTTAATGATCATTTACAAGCCTGAAAAAGCTAATATCCCTGGCCTACGAGATAAGGCAAGATCAGAATATGCAAAACTTGGTCCTATTCAAAAGCAAGAAATATTCGTAAGTATTGTCGTCGTCTGTGCACTTGCCATGCTTGTATTACAACCAATAATTCCGGCTTTAAAGACCATGGATCGTTCAGTTCCCTTGCTACTGGCGGGCGTATTATTCTTCCTCTCTAATGTATTGAATGCAGAAGATCTAGAAAAGAAAATTCCTTGGAATATCGTTTTGTTGTTTTCGGGGGCGATGAGTATTGGTTTCTGCCTATGGCAAACAGGTGCTGCCCAGTGGATCGCAATAAAGTGGTTAGCAATGATAGCTGGTGCACACTGGTTGGTTTTCCTATTGGCAGTTTGCTTCTTAGTGATGCTTATGACAAACTTTATTATGAATGTAGCAGCCATAGCTATTACCCTACCCGTTGCTCTAGTTATGGCACAGTATCTTGGGGTAAACCCAGAGCTTATCTTGTATGCTGCCGTAGCAATGGCTGGTATGCCTTTCTTACTATTGATTGGTGCAGCGCCTAACGCAATTGCCTATCAATCGAAGCAATTTTCTACGGGTGAATTTTTCGTAAGTGGTATTCCTGCTAGTGCAGTTATCATGGGTCTTTTAGTATTCATGACCTTTACCTACTGGCCTATAGTGGGTATGCCTGCGCTTCTAAGATAGTACCGTGTTAAAAATAGATATGCCTGGATGTTTCCAGGCATATCTCCTATAAATACGTTGATTTCGAGCGTTACATGAGAGGTGGGATTAGTTGTCGGCTTAGCACGTGACAAATATTTACCGTTAGTTAACAGAGATTCAGGGAGTAAAACCTATCCGATTTGGCTATTGATTAATCCTAAATACCCTACAGTTTTAAACAACATTTGGAGACATGTTTTAGACGAAATTCAGGACAAAGTATATAGGGAAATTCACTCCAGAATCGATACAAAAGATATTTACGTTAGGAGTGCAGTGTGTGATTGTGGAATTGTTCCCAATACATTAAATTGGTGGGGGAGCGAAGTCGCCTTAGAAATCAAGTTATTTAGGGAAATTCTCCTTGAGTATAATCCAAAATTATTGGTTACTTTTGGTGGGTTTCCATATGAATTTGTGAGACGGGTGTTTGAAAGTAAACCACAAAAAGGACCTAAGTATTGGAGTGTTGATATTATTAGAGATGAATTCGAAAATTCTATTAACAATTTTGAAGTAAATAAAACTAATGTGATCCCCTTACTTCGCAAAGTAAATTCAAGTAATCGACTTGTAGAAACATCTGATTCCTACAGTCGTAATGAAACTGAGTATTACTTTCATTTTGTTGGAACAAAAATATCTGAAATGCTTATTAAGAATAAGGATAGTCTGAGTATTTGGCTGAAATAAAGAAGTTTTTTTAAGTTAGAAGTACCGACCCAAGAAACTATCTCCTTGTTTTAATTGATATGGATCTCCACCGCTATCCAAGAAACGCTCGTAGTGATAAACCCAGCTGTCGATATCTGGTATCAACGTTTTCCATGATTTATCTCCTAAGATTTTGTAATACCAATACATCATTTGAGAGTTTGCGAGTTTTGAGGAGTTGCAGTACTTTTTTTCAAATTCCAAAAGGGATTCTAAGGATTCATTAGCGTTTTCCAAAGATTTTTCCTTCCTTCTTACGTAGATGGTTTCTATGCGTTTAGCCTTACCAATTCGGGAGTTCTAAAATCATTATTGGTTATATTAATTAAGAACGTTTCGTTTTGCTATATACGCCATATGAATACGATGATAATCTTTACTTGTAAGTGTTTTTTGACACAAATACTATTTGGAAGGGGACATGAGTTAGCTTTATAACAAATTAACGCAAATTGTAAATTACTATTGCATATAAAAAGCTGCCTCAAAAGGTCGCTAAGAAATTTAATCGATAACCAACATTTCACTCCATGCCAAAGGAGGGTTTAGTATGAGAGATGAATCCCTTGATTATGGGATTAAGTACACTCGGGGTAATTTCTTGAAAGTTGTACCAGTGAATGGACCCGAGGGTGAGCGTAATTACAAGTTTGAACTTTATAATAATAGGGTTAGGGCCAAACGACCGGTTGCTACACTGACCGCAAGTGTAGGTACAGTTATCAGAGAAGGTATGTTCAAACGATCGTTTAATGCCACTTTAGAGATCAGACCGGATGTGCCATTTAGCCAGGAGGAGTTAAACGATTTGCCTGCTGACATTGCGACATTCATGTTTCGAGAGTTAGGAGGTAACCCTTTACAAGAAGAATTCAATATCAGAATTACTTGCACGATCCGAGATGCTTCACTCGAAAAGAAGGAAAATGTAATTTCAGAATCGTGGATTAGTGGAGCTATTGATTTTAATCGTTATAATATTTTTTCCAGCAACCCCTTGGTTATGTCTTCTGGGTATTAGGATGAATGGATGTAAGTTTAATGTACTTCTTTATTCAGAAGAGTCAAAGTCTGCATTCTATGCATTCATCTATTCAGCTTTTCTAATGATGAATATGCCCAATATGCATTTAACTGTTGTACACCTACAAGAAAGCAAGGGCACTTTTATTGGCGATAATCAGAACGGACTTAGTTCATGGCCGATCAGTCCAACCTCTGACTGGCTGAAAGATGTCATGGGGAGAGCTGATTCGGCCACTAAAACTAAGGACCTCGAACTGCTTACTAAAGCAAATGACGTATTTTCTGCCAGAGCATTAGAGGTTTATCATCAAGTTATCTATTGCAATCCCAATATTCCAGATTCGGTAGACGCGCTTCTCGATTATTCGAGAAAAAAATCAATTGAGTTAATAATCATGGGTACTGGAGAACTTGGAACGTTAAAAGGTTTGATCTTTGGTAGTTTAGCCCATACGTTGCAAAATAAGTCTTCAATACCGGTGTTGTTAGTTAAGAACCTTTCGGAAGATTTTCTTAATAGTTATGGATCAAGACCTATCCTAAAGCTTATTCACAAATGAGTCAACTGAAATCCAAGATCTTTAGATAGATTAGAAGTGTTGCTTGTCAACACTTTTTTTTGTACTTTCAGAAAGTATAAACTTACTTTATATACTGCAAGAAGGTTAATACGTGCGAAGACAGTGCTGCAAGAAGGTTTAACCCGTGCGAAGACGGTGTCTTCGTCGTCTGAAGCATAACTGCAACTATGGCTACCGCCTTCGCCTACGGCTTGGCGCTAGCCAAGTTTTCTAATGTTCACTCAAAGAATCCCAGAAAAAAGCTATATTATTTTCGTAATTGTACAAGTAAATCATTTAAAGATTAGATTATAAAGAATTGGTTTTAGTATTTGTTAAATTTGTGTGTGCAAAAATCGTCCCGAAGCAGATGGATTATTCAATCCTTGAGAAAGAAAGAGAAATAATATTCCGCTGAACGTAGCTTTGCTGGTTTTTCAGGATTTTCAGAGGGTTAGCATATCATAAATTTATTCGATATTGATATGCTTGAATCATTAATCCCCAAATAATTCAATCCAAATTTTAATTAATAAAAAGTATCGCTCAGAGTAACGAAGCTTTATTTATATCGGGAAACAATTGAATTCGACAATATTCCACAGTCTATACTAGGTAGCCATAGAAATCAGTGATTATAAGGATACGGATACTCTATAGACACATTTATTATCCAGTGCTACTCTTTATTTGTGAAATCAGATTTTTAAAGAAAGGAGGGCAGTGTTTTTAAAATTGATGAGTCCTATTAGAATTGAGGAGGACCTGACCACACTTTTTTTAGAGAGTAGTGAAAAATGTCACGTAAAGGGGTACCTCTTTAAGAAAAAAAGCAGCCTATAAAAGGCCGCAAAAGAATTTTCTCAATTGTAATTATATCATAAATACCGAAAAAGTGAGTTTTAGCCATCTAAAAATTCTAAGTTTTAATTAGGGGCTAAAGTCAATAGAGGAGGGAACGATGAATGAAAGACTTATACAAGTCCTTGATGTATGCAGCTAGGGCTCATGCCCAGTGGGAGATTGAAACTTCTTTTAACATTATTAAAAACCGAAAGAAATTATTAGTACTGTTTATAATGGCCCTGCCCTTGCTCATACCAGCAATGGCTCATGCGGCATCTACCTTACCAGGCTTTATCGGAGGCAAATCAGCCTTTGGTCCGTCGTTTTTTTCGCCTACTACTTTCTACGGCTCCATAGCCGTGGGTATCATAGCAGGTCTAATTACAGGTTGCATAGGGGCAGGCGGAGGCTTTGTCATCACCCCTGCACTTATGAGCTTGGGAGTAAAAGGTATATTGGCAGTAGGTACCGACATGTTTCACATCTTTGCCAAGGCAATCATGGGCACAACCCTCCATAAGAAGATGGGTAACGTCCATGCGGGTCTAGCTATCGCCTTTCTGGTTGGTTCTGGACTTGGGGTCACAGGCGGCGGTGTGATAAACCGGGCATTATTTAACTATAATCCTATAATGAGCGATTTCGTAATAAGTTCTATCTACGTGGTTCTGCTGGGTTTCTTAGGCATTTTCGCTATGAGCGATTTTATTCGGACTAAGAAAAATGCTCCTAAGGTCGGTGGCGATGTTCATGGTGGCCCAGAGAAAATGACGGGTTTAGGAACAAAGCTGCAATCCATTAACCTAGCTCCGATGATTAAATTTGATGAGCACGTCGTTCCAGGCGGTAGAAGAATTTCCGGGATCTTTGTTGCAATATGCGGAGCTGTGACAGGCTTTTTAGCATCCATTCTGGGTGTTGGCGGCGGTTTTGTTACCTTTCCAATGTTTGTGTACGGACTTGGAATTTCCACAGCAACTACTGTAGGAACTGATATATTCCAAATTATATTTACAGCTGGCTATGGTTCAATAGCTCAGTATGCGGTCTATGGTTACGTGTTCTATACCTTGGCCATGGGGATGCTGCTAGGTTCGTTATTTGGTATCCAAGTAGGTGCCATCACAACCAAAGTGGTTCCTGGCACGCAAATTAAGGCCTTCTATGCATTGGCAATTATGGCGGGTTTCGTCAACAGACTCTTTGCCCTGCCAGAAAAATTGACACAGATGGGCTATATCAGTCTGACCGCCGCTGCTGGCGCTATAATTACTAAGATGGGGGTATGGTTATTCTTTGGTTTAGTTTCCTTCTTCGGCATATGGATCATAGGCACATTTATCGTTAATATACCGAAACTTCGGGCTGAATCTGTTGAGGATTATAATGCCAAAGGAGGTGTTAGCCAATGAGTGTCGTTCGAAACAAAAAGACGTTTATAATCGGTATTGGATTGCTTCTAAGTTTCGTGCTAGTCTATATTGGTATGATGTCACCGAACTTCGGTAACGAGAGGAATGGTCTGGAATACGCCGATGATATGTTTAACTCACTGTCTAAGGGCTCAGCGTATTTCATTGATGAAGCTAAACAAGTTGCTGATTCTCAACAGGGAAAAAATATCAACTTCACAATCAAAGCCTTAAATCCAGAAGATGCTGAAAAGTGGGGCAAATTATACACTACAGCTGGAGCTACTGTCACCGTTAAAGATACTTCTGTGACCATTGATGGAGATTATGGCAAAATCTTAGGTGCTGCTGTGGCTGACAGCGACTTCATGTATCACAATGATAGTAAATCCGTTGAATCAAAATATGGTTATGATGGTCGTGAAGCAACCTACAACTGGAATAGTTCCTTAAAGAAAATTGAAGCCTCAATGAAAGCTAAATCGCAGTTTCATGAAGCATCTCAGTTAACTAAAGTGCAACAAAAAGCTGTTGAGCCAGCCTATAACTACTACGGAGTTGAGATAAAAAAAGTCAGTGAGAATAAAGCCAGTGTTATCTTTCTTCTCACCTTCTACCTTATATACACCATGTGGTATGGCTTTGGACTCTTTTACTTCTTTGATGGTCTTGGTATTGTTGTTGCCAAACCTAAGAAGAAGGAAGCTTAAAACGAGCCTATATCATGAGGCTTAACCTTTTGCTACAACTAGTGGCACGATTGGAGACTTATTGGTTGCAGCAAAAGGTTTCTTTTTTCTAGCATGAATACCTGTATTATAATTCTGGACAACTTGCAATGCACCTTAGACATTGTTTTTAGGAAGGGAGTATTAAAATGAATGATTCCAAGTACAAAGTGCTCCTTTACTTTGGTGTTCACTGCAAGCCTTTTATGCAGCTGTTCAAACTGCAACACTTTTAAAGAATATACCCAATATGCATTTGACAGTAGTGCAGGCCCAAGAGGGCATTGAAGACTCTAAGGTTACGGAATATAGTTGGATTGATACTAAAGATTTGGTTCATTGGGCCTTGGCAAGAAGTAAGGCCAAAGGAACAGAGTATTATTGGCCAATTAGATTAAACTCAGATTGGATAAAATGATCATTTTGCTATTATAATCTCTTTTCGAATATGATATAATTAAATTTAAATCATTAAAAGGTGGAATTTTCATGTCTGATTCTAAATCTCTTAAGGTGCTTCTTTATGCGGATGGATCGCCGCATTCTTTTTCTGCAACCGTATATGCTGCTAGTTTATTCTCCAGTATACCCAATATGCAATTAACTGTTTTGCATATACAAGAAAATGCTCAGGGGTCTATTGAGGGAGATTATAATTTGCTGGAAACTTGGTCATCTAACCCTAACTCAGATTGGGTGGAACACTTAGTTGAGGAGAATTCAGAGACTGGAACAGAATACTCTCGAATTCTCGCCATAACAAATAAAATCTTTTCAAAAAGAGGACAAAATGTCAACCGTCAAGTGATATATTCTAATTACAATATTCCCGATATTACCGAGGCTATTCTTAGTTATGCAACCAAAAAGAACTATGAACTAATAATTATGGGTACTCGGGGTATGACCAGTCTAAAAGGATTAATTCATGGTAGTTTAGCGCACAGTGTGCTTAACAAGTCGGATATACCAGTTTTATTGATCAAGAAGCTTCCGCAAGATTTTATAGATGATTACGCGATTGTTGATATTTAAATCAGTCAAACACAGGTTGTGTCATTTTTTTACGCTAGTATCCCAAATAAGTTAATATAATATGAAGGAAGATAATAGCCCGGGAGAGTTGTATTGATATGCTTCCCGGGCTTTAGTATTGCCGTCATACCATTTGTTTCTTAAAAAGCAAAATTTCCATCACTAAATATCGCAATTGCTTTACCCTCTGTGGTAATTCCACTAATTTTAAGATCACTTGTTCCTATCATAAAGTCAACGTGTACTAAAGAGTCATTGGCGCCGAAGCTCTCCAATTCTTCTTTGCTTAAATTGTCACCATTTTCAAGGCACACAGGGTAAGCTTTCCCAATAGCTAAATGACAGGATGCATTCTCATCAAAAAGAGTATTGAAGAACAATATTTCGGAGTTTGAAATTGGAGAATCATATGGAACCAGGGCAACTTCGCCGAGATAATGAGAGCCTTCATCCGTTTCAATGAGATGTTTTAGTGTTTCATACCCCTTTTTTGCACTATATTGAATAATTCTTCCCTCTTCAAACTGTAGTGAAAAGTCTTCTATTAGATTTCCATTATAATTTAAGGGCCGAGAGCTGACGACAGTGCCACTGGCTCCGGTTTTATCAGGCAATGTAAATACCTCTTCAGTAGGCATATTAGCGATAAATTCTATTCCAGTTGGTGTTGTTTCTGAACCGCCCAGCCAGAGATGATTCTCGGGTAGTTTGATTTTCAGATCTGTACCTAACGAATTTTTGTAGTGTAAAGATTTCAAAGAAAGGGAATTCAAAACGCTAAGACGTCTTTTTATATTTGCTTTATGTTCATCCCATGCGTCTTCAGGATTTTCGGTATCCACCCGTACCGTTCTAAAAATTGCGTCCCAGAGCTTAGTAACGGCATCCTCATTATTAAGGTCTGGAAAGACTTTCTTTGCCCAAGAAACCGTTGGTATTGAAACAACGCACCAAGTATTTCTGTTACTCATAAGACGTTCCCGATATTCCTGGAGTGCAACCGCTCTTGTTTTTTGAGCTGTAATTATCTTCTCCGGATTGATCTCTTTCATAAGCTCTGGGTCAGAAGCGGAAATGCTTAAAAACGCTGCTCCCTGATGAGCATAGGAAAGATAAAATTTCTTCTGCCACGCTGGAAAGTGCAAAAAAACCTCTTCAGGAGCATGCAGAAAGCGAATTTTCGAGAATAATTCATCTTGCCATTGAATTATGACATCTTTAGCACCTTCTTGATAGGCTGTTTGAGCAACCAGACGAGTAAACTGTGCACATTCAATTGGAGAAAAAATAACTAGAATCTGCATTGGTTGAAGGTTTAATCCAGTTTTTACGATCAGACGAGCGTATTTTTCTAAGTTTGTATCCATGAAAGCTCCTTTCAAATTGTATTATGTGTAAGGAAATGGTTATTTAGAGAAATGTTGGAGTAACCATATTAGTTTAACTGCTTTAGTTAAATGTATTACTAATTTAAGGAGACTAGAGTGAAAATGCTCAAAAATGGTCATTGCTATTTATATGAGGAGTTAATTACTGATTAATTATACATAAAATCAAATATTTGTCTGTCCGTCAAGTCAATATGTGCAAACAGTATAGAATGTTTGCTTGAGCTTGGCGTATTATGGTAAAATGCTCATAATGAATAGGGAATTGGAAAGGTAGGAGAAATAATGGCAGTAAGACTTAGCAAAGGGCAAAAAGTAGACCTTACTAAAAGTAACCCTAACTTAAAGGAAATTATTGTTGGATTGGGTTGGGCGTCTAACCCTGCCGCCAGCAGCTATAACTTTGATTTAGATGCTTCGGCTTTTTTAATAGGAGCAAATGGTAAAGTGAAGGATGAAAATGATTTTGTCTTCTACAATAACCCATCGGGTGGTCAGGGTTCAGTAAAACACAGCGGGGATCATAAAAAGGGTTCTGGGGAGGGAGATGACGAGCAGATTCGGATTAACTTGTCTGCGGTTCCTTCTCATATTGAGAGAATATCCTTTACTATTACTATTAATGACGCTCAAATGAAGCGACAAAGTTTTGGAGATATTAAGGACTCTTATGTAAGGATTCTTGATGCAAGTACCAACGAATTACTCCTTAAATATGAACTGGGTCAGGAATTCTCAGTGGAAACTGCTATTGTTGCCGCTGAAATTTATCGTCATGCCGGGGAGTGGAAGTTCAATGCTATTGGAAGTGGATTCCAGGGTGGACTAGCTGCTCTATGCCATAATTTTGGTCTGGAAGTTGAGGAAGAACAATCCTCTGCGGCTTCTAATAATTCATTTAATACCAGCTATGGAAATACTGGAAATACTAGCTTAGGCAATCCTGTTCCAGTCAGTTCTGCGGTTCCTTATAGTGGTTCTCAGAACGCACAAAATACCTCCTACTCCTATGGACAAAATACTTCCTATGGACATAATAGCTCCCAATCCTATGGCCAGAGTGGTGGGTATAGTCATGATCAAGGCGGTATGAACTGTCCGCGTTGCCATTCCAATCAGGTAACTGCTGGTAAGAAGGGATTTGGCCTTGGCAAGGCTGCAATTGGAGGAGTATTATTAGGTCCGGTAGGTTTATTGGCCGGATTTATCGGAAGCAAAAATATGGAGTTTGTTTGCTTAAGCTGCAAGGAACGGTGGAACTCAGGCAGTAATACAAATACTGCTGAGTGGTTACAAAGGCAAACGGAAAACGCCCGCAATATTGTGAACAAGTATATGGGTAAAGACCTTACAGAAGCCTTGGTTGCCGGCAGTGCTTTGGTGGCTTTAGCAGATGGGGTTATCGAGACTTCGGAAAGGGAGAAGCTCATTGATTATTTCCGTACGAGTCAGGAAATGCGGGGAATTAATATTCATGAAGTAGATTCCCGTTTCAATTACTTTGTCCAGAGGATTCAAAGTGATCGTATGCTAGGAAAGGCTGAGGCTTTAAGGACCATCGGTAAATTAGCCAGTAAACCGGATGCTGCTCGGTTGGTGGTTCGATTATGCTGTGCCATCGGTTTTGCAGACGGAGAATTTGCTCCTGTGGAAAAACAAGTTGTGGAGGAGATTTGCCGCGAGGTCCGCTTAGATCCCAGAGAGTTTATATTTTAATTGCTTTTAGGAGCTAAAGGGGCCGTACTTCAATGTTCGGCCCCTTAAATTTGAGAGGTTGCAAAAACGATTTAATGATGATAATTTGCAACCGATTTGTAGTATAATTGCAACTATCCAACAGTTAGAGCCATTCAATACTCCAAAACAAGTGTTGACCTAAAAGCCCTAATTTACTGAATATTAAGTAAATTAGGGCTTTTTTAGATTTATAAAATTTTTTACGGCTATTTGTTTTATTAGGTATGTATTTTGCTAGATATTTTAGTAGGATATGCCTGGACCCATAATTCCTCTGTATCTTAATGATTTAGAAAAATAGTCGTAAACATTACTTGGGGGGAGATTGAGATGCTTGCTGAAATCGTTCTTACCTCGCCAAACAAAGAAGTGACACAATTGGTAAAAAAGATTCGCAAGGAGCTAAATGTCAACGTTGCTATCGTTGAAACTTCATTTGACTCTGCTGTTAGCATGGTTAAGAGTATCTTATCCCAAGAACCTGACCGCATTAGAGTAATAGCCAGTGGTGGCGCTACTTTAGAACTGTTGAGACAAGAATTACCTTCTGTACACCTAGTCAGTATTCATCCGAATGAGTATGACATAGTCTTAGCTCTTGATCAGGCAAGGATGTTTGGTCAAGAAATTGCACTATTTCATGCAGGTTCTGAAAACTTGCCAGCGATCGAAAAGTTATGTAGAGTCCTCGGTCTTGAGGTACAAGTCTATGTGTATAATAGCTGGAAGGAACTAGAAGTGCAAGTTGTAAAAGCGCGTCGGAATGGTAGTAAAGTGGTGTTGGGAGTGGGTGAAAAGATCTTAGATTTAGTAAAAAAAGAAGGATTGCACTACATTCCCTTGACAGCGGGGGAGAACACCCTTAGAAATGCGCTGGAATGGGCAAAAGATATCGTAGAAGCTGAGAGTCGGGAGAAAAATAAGAGCAAGAAGGAATCTTCAACAAAGGGTTTGGTTGCTAAGTATTGTTTCAACGATATAATACATGTTAATAACAAAATGTCTTCCCTTATTAAAAAGGCAAAAAAGTTTGCCAGTACGGACTGTACGGTGTTGATTCGAGGAGAGAGCGGTACAGGGAAAGAACTGCTTGCCCAAAGTATGCATAATGAGAATAAAATGAGATGCAAAGGACCTTTTGTTGCGGTAAACTGTGCTTCTTTAGATGATCATCTATTTAAAAGTGAACTTTTTGGTTATACGGAGGGGTCCTTTACAGGTGCCAGTAAAGGAGGAAAACCCGGTTTGTTCGAACTGGCTAATGGTGGTACCTTATTTTTAGATGAGATCGGTAAAATGAAGATGGAACAACAAGGTAACTTGTTGAGGGTGTTGCAGGAAAAAGAAGTTCGCCGGATCGGAAGTGATCGAATAATACCGGTGGATGTTCGAGTGATCGCGGCCTCTAATGAGGATTTGGAGAGTTTAATTAGTAAGGATTTATTTCGGGAAGATCTGTATTTTCGTTTAAACGTGTTAAAGTTAGAGGTGCCGACTCTTCGAGAGAGAAGAGAGGATATCCCTAGCCAGGTTGCGTACTTCTTGCATAAGTTTTCCGATAAGTATTCTAAGAAGATCTATAGCTTACCGACATTTGTTCTCAGGAAACTTTCAAATGTGGATTGGCCGGGAAATAGTAGGCAACTTGAGCATTTCTTAGAAAGATGTGTTGTCTTGGCCGATGATGAAAGTGATGTGCCGAGTATTGTCATGGAACTATTAGAAGAAGAATTCTTAGAAACTGCTTTTATAGGTAGAAGTGAGGGTAAGCCTGCAGAGGGGCAAATCAGTGTATGTATAAGTACTTTAGCAGAAATGAATTCTGAAATCGTCCGCAGAATCAGTGCAAAAGCAAAATTAAGCAATAGTGAACTGGCCATGAAGCTTGGAATCAGCAGGCCTACCTTATCAAAAATGTTAAACTATAAATGATCCCTCATGTGGTTCAAAACAGCATCTGGAGATGTAAATTATATCTTTCCAGGTGGATTATTAAAGTGGCTAAAGTGATTAGGGCAATTGAAGTTCAGTAGCCCTAATCACTTTCGTTATCATTGTCAGAGTAGTCCAGGGGATGGTAAGTTGGTAAAAAAATTTACAAGATGTGCAAGAATTTTTACAGTGAGTAATTGATTGTTTTAGCTATTATCTTGTAATTAGGCGCAGCACGCTGTTTTTAGATATGAAGTTACTCTGGCATTGGATTTGCAAGACAATAATTAACTGAAAAATAAAAACATTCAAACTAAAGGGGGATTATATGATCTGAATTAAATGACCCTATTTGCCAGAAGTCGTTTACTTTCTGATATTAGTAAAGGAGGAAAGAGAGATGAATGATTTGAGTACGGGTATAACTGGTGAACGTATACAGGTATCCTATCGTTTAGAGCGACTTCCAAGTTCTTCATACCATATTTTTTTAACTTTTTTATTGATCGTAGCATGGTTTATCGAATCCATTGACCTAGGTGGTATGGGGTACTTGTTACCTGTAATCGGAAAACATTTTGACCTCACAGCAAGTATGATGGGATTAGTTGCATCGATGAGTTTTGCAGGGATGTTTATTGGCTCTATTCTTTCTGGAGGTTTGTCGGATAAGTTTGGGAGAAAGACAATGTTAATTGTGGCAATGGCATTTTGGGGAACTGCTGGCGCATTGCTATCTATTGCATGGTCTATTGAAAGTCTATTGGTTTTTCGTTTCTTTCTTGGAGTTGGACTAGGAGCCCAGGTTCCCATCGGAATAACTATGTTAAGTGAATTGGTTCCCTCTCAGTCTAGAGGGAAATATCTCTCTCTTTATCAGGCCTTTCTTCCATTAGGAATTTCAACAGCAGGACTGTTAACGTATTTCTTACTGCCGAAATTTGGCTGGCAAGGAGTATTCTTGGTAGAAGCTTTGCCCGCTTTATGGTTTTTGGTTATTTGGAAGTATCTCCCTGAATCTGCACGCTGGCTTGAGTCTAAAGGAAGACATATTGAAGCTGATCAAGTTGTTAGTAAAATGGAGGAAAAGGTTCAAAATAGTATTGGTAGAGTTTTACCTCCAATTGATGGTGTGGCCCTCACTCAAAGAGGGGTAATTAGCGAAACCGCTTCGAGTAAAGAACCGAAAAAAGGTTTAAGTGAACTTATGACCAGGCATTATACAATACGTCTAATAATGAGCGGAGTCCTTATGTTCACGACTATGGCTGCTTACTATGGATTGAGCATGTGGTTAAGTGCTCTGCTCGTAGCAAAAGGTTTTTCTGTTACTAAATCTATAGGTTTTGTATCATTAATAGCCCTTGGAGGTATACCTGCATTTTTAATGGTTACTTACCTGGTAGAGAAGATTGGGAGAAAAATGGCTTCGGTGTTCACGATTGTGGCAATGGCCCTCAGTGCATATGCCTATGGTTCGGCAACTACAGTTTTTTTTGTAATCATTTTGGGGTTAATTTATCAGTTTTTTCAATGTGGCATGACCATGGTTAACAATGTCTATATACCAGAATTATGGCCTACTCGGGCACGAGGAACCGGAACAGGATTTGCCTATGGAATTGGTCGGGTCGGAGCTTTTCTTGGTCCCATGGCATTAGGTGTTATCATGGGTGAGTATGGACCTCAGGCTGTGTTCATTTGTAGTTCTGGACTCTTGTTATTTGGTGCTTTTGTAGTATTGATACTAGGACCTGAGACAAAAGGTAAAATATTTTAGACAGAGAACGAGACTGTAAGTCGTTACAGTCTCGTTCTCTGTCTGTTTGCCTAGACAAAATGTTAGCTCAAAAGTTAAATTATTTCGTTAAAATTCTTTACAAGAGGGGAAAGAATATTTACATTCTAAGATCGTTTTGTTGATGTTGAATCGTGGATTTGTTGCCACAAGAGGCTTTGAGAAGCGAGAGTTATCTGGCATGGTAATTGCAGATATAGTAATTAACTGAATAGTCAAATATTTACTTGTTTTAAAGAAGGGGGATGTATGAACGAGTTATAAAGAAGTAGCTGCTCTTGAGAGAGGTTAGCACCATGGAAGAGTGCCGCCACTTCGGCAAGTGAATCTCTTATTATACTAAAATACGGAAAGGGGATTAAAAAACATATGAGTAGATGGGAAGAAATCGAACGTATTCCAGCGCCAGCTTTGATGCCAAAGTACGGGCCACTTACGGGAATGAGAGTTCTGATGACAGGAAGTATCGTTGCGGCTCCATTTGCGTCATCTATGCTTGCGGAATATGGAGCGGAGGTCATTCATGTTGAGAGACCAAACGTTGGGGACCCCTACCGCTTTCAGGCTCCGGAGGTTGTTCGTGGAGACAGGAAAATTAGTGCTGGTTGGATTCAGGAGGGAAGGAATAAACTGAGCTTAACCCTTGAAATAAACCTTAAAATCCCAGAGTCTAAAGAGATCTTTCTTTCCCTGATCAAGAATTGTGATGTTTGGGTGGAGAATATGGTTTGGACTGAGAAGTTGGGAATCACTGAAGAGCTGTTGTTAGAAATTAACCCAAAGCTGGTGATTGCTCACATCAGCGGATTTGGTAGGCCACAGTTCGGCGGTGTTCCCTCGGAGTGTGACCGTCCTTCCTACGATCCTATTGGGCAAGCAGAAGGCGGCTATATGTTCCTTAATGGTTTCCCCGAGCCTTCCCCACCATCTCACGCGGCAACATTTATAAATGATTATTTGACTGCTATGTTCACAGTCAACGGAATTCTGATGGCGTACCATTACGCTCAAAAGACAGGCCAGGGTCAAGCAATTGACATCGCTCAGATTGAGGCTATGAGTAAATGTCTTAATGACACCTTCGTACAGTATTTTATGTTAGACAAAATTAGGGAAAGAAAAGGCAATAAGGTAGCTATCTTTCAACCAGGAAACGTGTTTAAAACAAAAGACGGCAAGTATTTAAACATTGGCGCCTTTGGTCCGGCAGTTTACTATCGGTTCATTAAAGCTTTAAATCTAGATCCAAACGTGTACACCTATGAAGCAGCAGGCTGTTCGGCGGAAGCGATAAACTCTAAACTTGGCCTTGAACTTGATCGGATTGCTACGGAATGGGTAGCAGCCCGCGATGCAGAAGAGAGCCTGCGGCACTTGTTGAGTTTAAAAGTACCCAGTGGGATAGTAAGAACCTCGGCTGATTTGGCCGCCAGTGAGCACTACCAGAAGAGAGGGAATTTTATTGAGTACAAAGATGAGACTCTTGGGGAAACAGTGAGAGCCTTTGGGTTCTGCCCAAAGATGAGCGAGACTCCTGCTCAAGTATGGCGTGGAGCTCCATCTCTCGGTCAAGATACGGATATTATTCTCCATACACTCCTTGGTTACAAGGATCATGAAATTGCAAATTTTAAGGAAAAAGGAATTATATAGAAAGATCACTTTCTTAGTGATATTAAATACCAAGCAAAATTACACTGGCTCGTTGCCGGAGTGGATCAGGAAGAGAAACTATAAGGGAGGCGATATTGCATGAGTAAGGTTAATATTTCTGAAGTTGTCGATGAACTAGGCATTTCGAAATACACCATGAAAATATACCTTTTAATCGGGCTGGCGCTTATTTTTGCTGGGTATAACTATATGATTGTGGCCTATACAATGCCACAGCTGGCAAAGGAATGGGCACTCACCAAGATTCAAACTGGAAGTCTTTCTTCGTGGAGTATTCTGGGCTTATTGATTGGAGGACTTAGTGCAGGGGTCATTTCGGATAAACTCGGAAGAAAAAAAGCGTTTGCTTTCTTTGTCTTTTTGTTTTCAATCCTAACGTTTCCGGTTTATTATGTGCAGAGTTTTGAATCCTTTGCTATTCTTAGAATCTTAGGTGGAATTGGATTTGGAGGGTGCATTCCTATTGCCGTAACAATGATGTCCGAAAGTTCACCAACCAAAAATCGTGGTTTTTTTTCCGCATCTATTATGGCCTATTATGTCATAGGCTGGGTGGTGGCAGGTATTGTCGCTATTTATGTAGTTCCTATTTATGGGTGGCGAGTTTGTTATCTTTTCGGAGGCTTACCTGCAATATTCGCGTTTATCCTTCTGGCTACACTCCCAGAATCAACACATTGGCTTTTAGGAAAAGGGCGAGAAAAAGAAGCGATAGAATTAATTAAACGAATGGAGATATCAGCTAAGGGTCAAGCGCGCGAGTGGGTTTCTGGTACTCTAATTGCACCACTTCCTCCTAAGAATGTTGGAGTAAGTGCTCTCTTTTCACCACAGTTTCGTAAAGCCACCATGGCCCTTTGGGTGATATATTTCATGGGATCCGTGGTTATTTATGGTATCAATGGCTGGTTACCTACCCTACTTGTCGGAAAAGGCTATGGCTTAGTTAAAGGTTATTCCTTCGCAGTACTTCAAAATGTTTTTGGAGCACTGGGGAGTATCACCACTGGTTATGTGGCAGATATCATTGGTCGCCGAACAAATGTAATCTTCGGTTGGATCTTTACAGCGGTTGCTATTCTACTGCTAGGAATTGCTTCAAACCAATGGCAAGTCGTCATTTTTGGTATGTTAGTGGGCATGGCAATGAACTGGGGGTTAAGTGGTACCCAACCCCTCCTTGCCGAAGGTTACCCCACTGAATTTAGAAATACCGGCGTTTCTTCTGCTCAGGCCTTTGGACGGGTAGGTGGCTTTATTGGTCCCATAGCTGCTGGATTTGTTCAACAAATAGGTGTTGGTTTTACGGGCTTATTTATCTTCTTTGCAATACCAGCAGTGATCGGTGCGTTTGTAGCATTTTTCTTCATCGATGAAACGAGAGGTAAAAGCATTGAAAGTATTGGTAGAGTTAAGGCTTAGTACTTGCAGTGCTGTAAGTGGAACTTTAAACGAAATAAGCTAGGAAAGTGAGCGTGAAACTAATGAGTAACTTACCAGAAGGAGGAAGTTTTCTCTTCGAACAAACTAATCCACAAGATATTTTTACCCCGGAGGATTTTACCCTAGAACACAAAATGATTTACCGTACAGCTGCGGGGTTTGTAACTGATAGGGTTCTAAGCAGAATGGATGAGCTGGAAGCCAAGAAAGATGGTCTGATCAGAGAGCTTCTGGAGGCAGCCGGGGAATTGGGTCTTAACGGCGCCGATATTTCGGAAGACTATGGCGGTATGGAGATGGATAAAATTAGCACCACAATTATTGCTGAGTGTATGGGGAGGTCTGGTTCCTTTGCTATGACCCAGGGGGGACAGACCGGCATCGGCAGTATGCCTATCGTTATGTTTGGAACTCATGAACAGAAGAAAAAGTACCTGCCGGGAATAGCCACCGGCAAAAAAGTTGGAGCCTATGCCTTGACTGAACCAGGAGCAGGGTCAGACGCCATGTCTGTTAAGACTAGGGCAGATTTAAGTCCCGATGGCAAATATTACATTCTAAATGGAACAAAGCAATTTATAACTAACTCCGCAATGGCAGATATATTTATAGTTTACGCCAAAATAGACGGAGATAAATTCACTGCTTTTATCGTAGATGGTGACTCTGAGGGTCTTTCTACTGGGGCGGAAGAAAAGAAAATGGGAATTAAAGGATCTTCTACCAGATCAGTAATCTTTGAGGATGTCAAAGTGCCTGTTGAAAACCTGTTATTTGAAATCGGGCGAGGACATGTTGTTGCTTTTAATATACTGAATTTAGGTCGCTATAAACTAGCCGCAAATTCAGTGGGTAATGCTAAGTTTGCCTTGGAATTAGCAGCCACTTATGCCAATGAGCGCAAGCAGTTTGGCACCCCAATTGCAGATTTCGGTCTGATTAAGGAGAAATTAGCCGAAATGGCTATTAAAATCTATGTGACTGAGAGTATGGTCTACCGCACAGGGGGCCTCTTAGAAAACATGATGGACAGTCTGGATACCTCAGGTGCTGATGGTGGTCAAGTAGCTGCCAAGGGTATAGAGGAATATGCTCTGGAATGCTCAATGAACAAGGTTTTTGCCACGGAAGCACTGGCCTATGTTGTCGACGAAGGGGTTCAGATCCATGGAGGGTATGGGTTTAGTTCGGAATACACCATAGAAAGACTATATAGGGATGCTCGAATTTATCGAATTTTTGAAGGGACGAATGAGATTAATAGAACCATAATCCCCCTTACCTTGATGAGACGTGCGGCCAAAGGGGATTTACCGCTTCAGGAATCTATTGCAAAGCTTAAGGATGAAATCTCAGCGGGGAGTATAAACAGAGATGGGGAAGCTGGATTAGTACAGGCAGCAAAGGATATTTTTCTCTTGACCTTATCAGCTAGTATTGATAAATATGGTAATAGTATCCAGAAACAGCAAGAGATTATTGGCAGGTTGGCAGATTTAGCTATGCAAAGTTTTGCGATGGAGAGCGCATGGCTTAGGGCCCAAAAGGCTGTGGTGAATCAAGGCGAGAGTAATGCAAAACTTAAGCTTCATATGGCAACGGCTTATATTTATTCAACGATTGGTCTCTTAGTATATACAGCCAAAGAACTTTTGGCAGCGTTAGCAGAAGGTGAGGAATTAGCAAAGTTGCTGGAGTATCTAGAGAGGCTAAGCAATTATACTTCCCGGAACACTATCGCTCTAAGACAGGGGATTGCTGCAGCTATTTCGGAAGACGGTAAATATATTGTGTAAAGTCATTGTGAGGCTACAGAGATTTTTGCAGCCTAGTTTAGCCCGGGATGCACATAAGGGTCAAATTTTTTTACAAAATAGGAAAGAATTTTTACAAAGCTTTTTAGGGATAAGAACTGATATTTTCTCTTTGCTAGGTGCCCCAAGGCTTTAGATGTTTTAGAGAGTTGGCATAGAAGTTGCAATAGTTAACTGAAAATTAAAATATTTATGAATTCGTGCCTTAGATAATAAAATTCGAAGGGAGGAGGTAAACCATAGCTGTTTCCGAGATGTGAAAAGTCTTAACCTATCGAGGAGAACCTAAAAAATGATTTGCGTTTGACTCACTAGTGAGCTCGCATACTGATTCACTAGTGAGTAAGAAATTATTAAGTTCACAAAAAAGAGGAGGTCTAGAAAATGTCAATTAAAAGAATTGGGGTTTTAGGTGCAGGATCAATGGGGGGCGGAATTGCACACCTAGCAAGTGCGAAGGGTTTTGAGGTCATACTTTGTGATGTGGAACAACGTTTTGTTGAGGGCGCAGTTAAGCGTATAGCTGGGTTCATGGATAAGAGCATCGAAAAGCAAAAGATGACGGTTGAAGATAAAGAAGCGGCCTTGAAACGTATCACCATAACCACTAATATGGAGGACTTTGCTTCAGTTGATTTGGTCATTGAGGCTATCTTTGAGGACTTGGAAATTAAGAAGAATGCTTTTGAAAAACTTGATAAGATTTGTGGTCCAGAAACAATTTTTGGCTCTAATACCTCGTCTATGTCGATTACCGCTTTAGCTGCTGCAACTAGTCGTCCAGATAAGGTCGTTGGTTTGCACTTCTTCAATCCTCCCTTGATTATGCGCCTGGTAGAAGTTATCCGAGGTTATTATACCAGTGATGAGACCGTCAAATTAGCATCTGAGGTTTCTCGAGGTATGGGCAAGACCCCGGTGGTAGTACAAAAGGACACCCCAGGATTTATTGTAAATCGCATAATGATGCCTCAATTCCTTGAGGCCATACGGATTGTAGAAGAAGGAATTGCGACTCCAGCGGATATTGATACAGCTGTTAAATTGGGATTGAACTATCCGATGGGTCCCTTCGAACTTATGGACTTTACGGGGGTTGAAATCTCTGTTCATGTAGCGGACTATTTATTCAATGAATCAAAGGATAGAAAATGGAATTCTCCCGAACCCATTAAAGCATTGGTACGAGCTGGGCGTCTCGGTAAGAAGGCTGGTGCAGGGTGGTATGACTACAATAAATAAAAGCTCTAATTAGTAGAACTTGGTCCTTCTAAGAAGCTACTTAAACTATAGGAGGTTATTCAAATGTATTCAAAAGCTTATTTACCCTATGGAGGGTACTATAGTACACCCTTTGTTCGATGGCAGGGGAGTCTGCAAAATGAACACGCAGTTGAACTGGCGGCCGCAACCGCTAAAAAGTGGCTAGGCACAAAAGAAATCGATCCAAAGATGTTTGAATATCTTGTCTTTGGTAAAACCATCGGCCAACTGTGGACATTCTACGATGCTCCTTGGGCTGCTTCTTTAATGGGCGCTCCAGATATTCCTGGCATGCATATTACTCAAGCTTGTTCCACCTCTACGACCGTCTTGAATCAAGCGGCAATAGCACTCGAAGCAGGTCTTTACGAAACTTCATTTTGCTTACTCACGGACCGTTGTTCCAATGGACCTTTCACTGTCTGGCCAAATCCAAAGGGCCCTGGTGGCGAAGTGATCTCAGAAAGCTGGCTGATGGATAATTTTGATGGTGGTCCTTGGAAAGGAGTACCAATGGTTCAAACTGCTGAAAACGTGGTTATAAAGGCTGGCGGGATAACCAAGGAAGATGTAGATGGGGTCACAGCTAGACGTTATGAGCAATATCAGGATGCTTTAGCAAATGATCGGGCGTTTCAAAAACGTTATATGACCCCGGCGGAATATAAAATTAGCAAAAAGAAGATGGGAATAGTAGAAGCGGATGAAGGGGTAACTCCCACAACTCTTGAAAGTTTAACGCCCTTAAAACCGGTTATTTCAGGCGGGGTACACTCCTTTGGTGCTCAAACTCATCCCGCCGATGGCAACTGTGGGCTTATTGTAACCACAAGAGATAAAGCTCGGGAATTGAGTACTGATAATAATATTGAGATACAGATATGTTCCTATGGGTATGCCCGTGCCGAACAGGCACATATGGCCATGGCGGTAGTGCCCGCAGCTAGAATGGCTTTGGAAAAAGCCGGAATCAATATCAAGGACGTAAAAGCCATCAAAACCCACAATCCGTTTACGGCCAATGATTTATACATGGCTAACGAAATGGGTATTGACGTCATGACAATGAATAATTACGGCTGTTCGCTTGTTTACGGGCATCCTCAGGCACCTACTGCGGGGCGTGCAATTATTGAGATGATTGAAGAACTGGCGATTCTTGGCGGGGGCTTTGGCCTATTTACAGGCTGCGCAGCTGGCGACACAGGCGCAGCCTTGGTAATAAAGGTTTCCTAACAGAAGCTTACTTTATCCAATTGTGAGAGACTCTTACTTCTTGCAAGTGGGAGTGGTGGGAGGAAGATAATATGAGTGAGAATAAGGTGGTTGAACTTACAATTAGCGAAAGCGTAGGGATTATTACGATTAATAACCCCCCTGTAAACGCTCTTACTTTGGACGTTAGAGGGCAATTGAAGCAAGTTCTGGAGCAAGTAGAGGAAAGTAAGGAGATCAGGGCCCTGGTGATTACCGGGGCTGGGCCAAAGTTTTTTATTGCAGGTGCAGATATTAAAGATTTCCCTAATCAGATGGAAAAAGGTCCTAGAGAAAATGCTACAATTTATAAAGATATGTTTACCTATCTGGAGGAAACCCCTATACCTGTTATTGCAGCCTTGAATGGTTTGGCTCTAGGCGGAGGGTGTGAGTTGGTTTTGGCATGTGATCTCAGAATTGCCGATGAAAAGGTGAAAATTGGCTTGCCGGAAGTTACCTTGGGACTGATTCCTGGATTGGGTGGCACACAAAGATTGGCGAGGTTGGTAGGACCATCAAAAGCCAAAGAACTGCTATTTACAGGCACAATTATCACTGCCGAAGAAGCATTGCGTATAGGCCTGGTAAATCAAGTGGTGCCTGCGGGAACTGCGCTAGCGGAAGCTCTCAACTTGGCTCGAAAACTAGCTAAAGGAGCAGGAATAGCAATGGCCTACGCCAAGCACCTCGTTAATAAAGGAATTGAGGTTCCTTTACAGGATGCGCTTGAAATGGAAATGCAACATGTCGAAAAAATTTTTGAGACAGAGGATCTGCAGGAGGGACTTGAGGCCTTTATAAATAAACGCCCGGCAGAGTTTAAGAATAAGTAATTAGAGCTGATGAAATAAATAGTGATTTTTAATAGCCTTTTAGGGGTATATGTAGATTACCCTAGAAGGCTATCTTTATTTGGAAGGTGAGCTCAGTATTTTTAATTATATGTAGAAGGAATTATTCATAAAATAAAGAATATTCAATATAGAGCAAGAGATACACTTCTCTTGACATAAATAGCTTTTGATTTCAAAAATTGTCCGTGATTAATATTGATGAGAGGACGGAGATAAAAGTGACTGTTGCTTCTGATCACGAACAATCGTATCCTATTCAACAGGAGTTACTGACTGGGAAATTGCGCACAACTCCAGGACAACAGTTTTTGCAACAGATTATCGATAATTCCTATGATTCAATCTTTGTTACGGATCAATTTGGTAATGTTCTTTTAGCAAACTCAGGTACAGGGAGATTTATGGGATATACGGCCCGAGAATTAGTAGGAAAAAACGTCGATGACTTAGTAAAGAAGGGTAATTATGATTGGTCCCCAACCATGAAGGCCATAAAAACCCGCTCTGTTGTATCAGGGATCGTTAGAAATAAACACGGAGTGCAGGAGATGGTTACCAGTAAGCCGCTAATGGATGAAAATGGTGACATTGTTATGGTCATCACCAATGCTCGAGATAAAAATATGGTAGATAACTATATTGCGGCTTTAGAGAAAGAAAGAACAACCGTTCATCGATATAAGACGGCGGTAGAATATTTAAGCGATGTAGATACGTCAAATAGGGAATTAGTGGCAGAGAGTCCGCAGATGAAACAAATCATAAAAACGAGTTATGTCATAGCGAAAGCAGACAGTACGGTTATGCTGATTGGAGAGACCGGTACAGGTAAAGAAGTCATGGCTAGGTATATACATCGAAATAGTCTCCGGTCTAAAGAACCGTTTATCCCGGTAAATTGTGCAGCGATTCCCCAAGAGTTACTGGAGTCTGAGTTCTTTGGCTATGTACGAGGGGCCTTCTCTGGTGCTAATCCGCAAGGAAAACCGGGGTTGTTCGAAATTGCGGATAAAGGAACATTATTTTTAGACGAAATCGCTGAATTGCCATTAGCTATGCAGTCTAAGTTACTAAGAGTATTAGAATCAGGTGAAGTACAAAGGCTGGGTGATACGAACGTATACCATGCCAATGTTCGATTTATTGCCGCTACCAATAGAGACTTAAAAGCAATGATAAGCCAAAAATTGTTTAGAAGTGATTTATACTATCGGCTTAATGTCATACCCATTAATTTACCATCTCTACGAGATCGACCTGAAGACATTTTGGCTTTTGCGCACAAATTTTTAGAGGAATTGAACAGAAAATATGCTTTAAAGAAGCAATTCTCAAACCAAGCGACGAAGTTACTTTTTAACTACACTTGGCCAGGTAATGTACGTGAATTGCGTAATGTGATTGAGAGATTAGTTATTACATCGACGGGGGATGTCTTAAATTTTGAAGAGGATTTTCTCGTAAGTAGGAAAACACTATTGGAAAATGAACAAAGCAATCTAGAATCTAGTAGGATTTACCAAGGAACTTTGAAAAATGTTATTAAATCCGTCGAAGAAGAGTACATAAATAAAGTTTTGGCTGAATGTGGAGGTAGGATAGGGGAAGCGGCCCGGCGATTAGGGATTCACCGTACTATGCTGTATCGTAAGCTTAATAAAAAGTGAAATTGTCTTTGTTCATTTTAAGAATTTATTAAAGGCTAGTAAGATTTGCTAGCCTTATCTGTCTAACTGCGTAATGTCTCATCTATCCAAGAGATCTTGACGACTTACATTATCTTCTATAAAGTAATATAATGAATGTTAGAAAATTAAGAATTCATTATTCGTAAACACAGAAAATAAAAGTGATTTAAGGAGGATTTATGAAGAAAGTAGCAGCTAGACCAGTTCCTAAAGATACTCTTATGGAGGCTTTAGGTATCAAAATAGTTGAACTCGATCAAGAGCGAGTTGTGGCAACCATGCCTGTTATGGAAGCTACAAGGCAACCCTTCGGAATGCTGCATGGTGGAGCATCGGTAGCTTTGGCTGAAACGGTTGCTAGCGTAGGAACTTTCAATTTGATCGACCAAGCTAATCAACGAGCCGTGGGGTTAGAGATTAATGCTAACCATATTCGTGGCAAACGAGATGGAATCGTTACCGCTGTGGGTACCCCTCTACATAAAGGCAGGACGACAATGGTTTGGGATATTAAGATTATGGATGAAGAGGAAAAGTTAATCTGTGTTTCCAGATGTACTATTGCTGTCATTAATGCTTAATTTAAGATCACCAATAACGCCTCTGGCTTTTAATTGAGCTAGGGGCGTTTATCGTTATTGAAGGAGCACTGTGTAATTTATCCATTAAAATATGACTTGTGAAGGGATTCAGTAACTTACTGTAGAATATTTAAGAAAGACGATAGTATCACTTATAATGAATATTGTCATAATCTAATTAGATCCTAAATTTAAGGAGAAGACGAGTAAAGGATGAATATTCAACTATTTGGAATCAAGAAATGCTTTGATACTAAGAAAGCTGAACGTTATTTCAAAGAGAGAAGGATCAAATACCAATTCATTGATCTGACAATAAAGGGCTTAAGTAAAGGAGAGCTCCAAAGTGTGAAGGCTGCTGTTGGATTAAAGAATTTGATTAATAACAATGCTAAGGATTATAAGCGATTAAATATGGATCACATTATTTCTGAAAGTGGTAGGGAAGAGATTTTGCTAAATAACCCCAATCTCTACAATACCCCTATTGTACGAAATGGCAAACAAGCGACAGTAGGATATGAACCGGATGTATGGGCGTCTTGGGAAGGATAAGGAGTGAGAAAGTACGGAGACAAGTAAGGAAACTAGAACCGTCTTAAAACAATCCAATGATGTTTTTAAAGATATACTGTCTCCTTCAAGAGAAAGGGGGACAAGCCCTTATGTATATTTTTATAGAATTATTGGATGCGATGAAGAAAGGGAGTACCTAGAAAAGATCATCCGTTTAAACGAACAACTCAAGATAACGGGGAACTATCTTCTTTTTGAAAAAGTGATTCCTGTCAGCACCAATACAGCGGTAATAGAGCGAGCGAGGAAATTGTTTGAGCCGGTGCCCCTTAAGGATTTTAGCAATGGAGCGATTTTAAATGTATTAGAATCCCAGGGCTATTTTTCACTAAGCTCTGATACTCGAGTTAATCGGAAGATTAAAGAGTCCTTTGGTATAATCCTTAATCTCTATATTAAAAATGAGAAAACACTAAATCTCAGTATGATCATAAATTTTTGTACTAAAATGTTGCTATGGTTTGGAGATTACGGTAAGCAAATCCTGAAGAAATCACTCGATATCCCTAAAGTGATTTACTGGGGAAGTCCACAAAAACACGAAATCTATTACCTTATTTTAATGTCTCTTATAGGGTGTGATGTGCTTGTTCTAAATACTTCCTTTAAAGACCGGTTTGACAAAGTAGATAAGCACAATGAATTCTCCATGATTATTAGACATTCAAACGAGCTGCCGATTGGAGCTTTTCCAAGGCAGAAACCTCAAGAGAATATGAAGACTGAGACACCCCCTGTTAAACCAGAAATGAAGCCAACCAATCCCCAAATCAGCCCACAGCAGGATTTGAGTAATAACTTGTTAAATGATCCTATTATTGTAGTTAAACTGAAGAGAACCGAGACGATCCTTGAGGAAATCTTAATCCCGTTAAATAAGCGTAGCGGCTATGTGGGCGGGCCTCATCCAATACTTCCAACTTTTTTCGTGCGCTATATTGGGGTTCCCAGCTCATCAGATGATTGGGAAGCTGAGTATCATAATAGTTTATATAATTTAGATAGGACCTTGCACATGGCGGGTTCTTATCTTAAATTTCTTGAAGGCATCCCAGCACCAAGTGCAGAGGAGAGTGCCTTAATTCCCCAGAAGCTTATTAGTTATCCATTCAAAGATCGGTTTGAGATTATCGAACATATACTTAAGGCCAAGATCCTTCCGCAAACATATGATACGCTTTTAGACAATACTATCAGAAAAACCTTTGTTGACCTAGTTCATCTTTTTGCAGAGAAAAGTGGAAATGCCAATACCTCAATAGTTTTGAATTTCTCCTTGAAGATAATTAGCTGGTTGAAGCGATACTTGCCTAAGTTATTGTTAAGTATGAATTCTAATCAAAAACCTAATGGACCAGGGTTTAATTATGAGTATAATCCTAAAGTTCTGTTCTATGGACCGATTAAAGCTCATGAAATCTTTCTGCTAACTGCCTTTCATAAGCTAGGATGTGATGTGCTTTTTGTTCATTCCGAGGAAGAAGGAGATAATCCATTTCAAAGCTTTGACGAGGAAAATGCCTTGACTCATCTTATTAGTAATAGGCATACTCTTCCCTTGGTCTCCTTTCCACAGGAAGAGCGATTGATTCGCAAAAGCACAATTGCTTACAATGCGTCCAAAGAGATTGAGGAAGTAATCTATAGCGAAGAGGTTGGACTTTTTAAACCTTGGCAGTTTGAAAGCTACGGGACACAACCCATAACTCTTAAAACCACCTATGACGAACTCAAGATACTATGGAGGGAACCCACTAAACTTCGACCGGAGTTCAGAATCCAGAATAAGAAAGTTTATGTCCCTAACCTATTCGCAAAGATCAACGGAGTAAACGAGGATCTCAATGCTTATTGGCAAGACCTTAAAGAACTCTCTACTGCTCCTAATACAAGGCTTATTGAGGATGTTCCCTTCACAAAAATAGGGTACACTAAACAAGAGCTATATCAAACTAACTATTTGTTGGACGAACATGGGCGCTTAGATGAAACGAAAGTTGTAAAAAGTAAGCATTACAAGTTTGGTTATCTTAAAGCACCGTTACAACATTTTCTAATTGCAAAAATTAATGAGCTTTTATTCTCTAGAATGTTCTTAGAGCCAGTGGACAAAAAATTGAAGCTCAAGATTATCATGACGATTTTAACCATGAATGATGAACTTCTCCAGCTCATTGAAGTTTTTGATTATCCTCAAGAAATTCCGAAAGTCATCATCTATGATAATGAAAAGGAAACCTTCAGTGAAAGTGATTCTATTCTACTAGCCTATTTTAATCTGATTGGCTTGGATGTTCTTATCTTTACGCCAACTAATTATAAGACCCTAGAACATTACCTAAAGCCTAGTCTTTTTGATCTACATCAGTTTCCTTTAGTAAAATATGACTTAGTTCTTCCATCTTTAGAGAGCATTTCGGCGACTCCTGCCCAAAAACCTGGGCTTTTGGCTCGCTTCTTTAAACTTCGGTAATCAAGCCTAAGGTACTATTTGGACATTCTGTTTTTGACGGCGTAGCTATGAAATTGGAATACTAATTATTACGTAGGAAAGCGATTAAATTGGTAGATTGTTAGAAAATATTTATTAGGGAGGAACAAAAATGGAAATTCAAGGTTTTACAACCAAATTAACTGAGGATAAAAGCTTAGTACCGGCACCTATTCCCGAGTTTGATCTCGAAAAAAAGAAAAATGAGGTTATGACAAAGGTAATGGAGAGCCCGGAGGTCCGCAGTATTGTACGTCAGATCAACATTGAAGATGTAAGTTCTATTATGTCGTTTGGCAAAAATACGGCAGAGGAAGTTTCGAGGTTTTCAGATGCCATTCTTAATTCTATGCAAGCGACAAAGGTTGAAGATTCGGGAGAACTCTTAATCCAACTTAACAGAATTATGGACAAGTTTGATATCAAAGATTTCGAGGATAAACCACCGGGCTTTTTGGAAAAGATTTTTTCAAAGGCGAAGAATACAGTTGAAGCACTCTTTAAGAAATATAATTCAATGGGTGATGAAGTTGACAAGGTGTTCGTCACACTCAAGCAGTATGAAGCCGAAATCGGTGTTGCTAATAAGCAGTTAGAGGATATGTTTAATAAGAATGTTGAATATTATGAGCAGTTGGGGCAATATATCTATGCTGGTCAGGTTGTCCTTGCCGAACTAAAGAATAATATTATCCCTACTGCTCAAGCCAAAGCTAATGAGACGGGGAACCAAGTCGATCAAATGAACGTCAATAACCTTTTGCAGGTTCAAGAGATTATGGAACAAAGAATTTATGACCTGCAACTGGCGGAGAATGTCGCCGTCCAAAGTATGCCGACGATAAAAGCTATTGAATACGGTAATTACAACTTGGTTCGTAAAATTAACTCAGCATTTGTTATCACCATGCCTATCTTCAAACAATGCTTGGTACAAGCTATTATGTTAAAGCGCCAATCAGTCCAAGCTAAAGCGATGAGTGCATTAGATGAGAAGACCAATGAGCTTTTACTGAGAAATGCCGAAAACACAGCCCTCCAATCCAAAATGGTAGCAAGGCTCGCCACAGGGAGTTCCGTGAATATTGAAACCTTAGAAAAATCCTGGCAAACCATCGTTAAGGGAATAGAGGAGACCAAAGCTATCCAAGAGGAAATGAGACAAAAACGCATAGATGGAACTAAACGGTTAGAGGTTCTCAAACAAGATTTTGTAAATCGTGGAATCGTCAGGTAGAACATGACAAGCGTGACAAGGGGACGGTCCTTTTTTGACACGCCTTTTAAGCTTGACAAAAGATCTTCCCCTTGTCAGACGTTAACGGGGGGCATTTTTTTCCAACCCAAAAGAATTGCCCCGAAACGCGGGAAACGCGGGGACAGGTGCACTGTTTCGCCGAAAAGGCGAAACAGTGCACCTGTCCCCGTGTTTCGTCTGATGAAATTCAAGTTTGACAATTAACTAAGTGTGGAGTAATATACTTCGTATGCGAAGTATTCGTATGCGAAGTATATGGATTGAACGATAGGGGATGAAGATGTGGATACATTAAATCAAAGTGCCAAAGTCGCTAACCTCTTCCGGGAAGTTATGATGCTTTTCAGAAGCAGCATGAGCAAAGTGTTTGAGAATTCGGGTATAACTCCGCCGCAAGGCATGGTTCTCGGAATATTAAGCAAGGACAGAAAGCTTAAGATTTCCGAACTCAGCACAAAATTAAGTTTATCGAATAGTACGGTATCGGGCATAATCGACAGGCTTGAAAAGCAGGGCATGGTAGAACGAGTTAGAAGTGATACGGATCGAAGAGTAGTGTATGTAAGAATATCCCCAGAATTTAAGGAAATGCATCAATGCTTCCATAGTAAGTTTGAGCAGAATATTGAACATGTGATGAGTAAAGGTACTTCAGAGGATCTTCAAAAGGTATGCGAAGGATTGAGCACCCTTAAGAAACTGTTAAGGGACTATGACAATAGAGATTAATAGCTATAACGGAGGTGATACCTATGGTAAAGTTGTTTAGGTTACTAAAACCTTATACAGCATACATTTTTGCAATTGTCTCGCTGCTATTTATACAAGTGATTTCAGATCTCTATTTGCCGACGTTAATGGCAGACTTAGTCGACATAGGTATCGTCAATAAAGATATTAGCTATATCATTAGAATCGGTGGTTTTATGTTGCTCATAGCAGCAGGAGGAACATTATGCGCCATTCTAGCGACCTATTTATCATCAAAAACAGCCGTTGGCTTTGGGAAAATAGTACGAGAAAAGCTCTTTAGTAAAGTCGAAAGCTTCTCTCTTCGTGAATTTGACACATTTGGTACTGCCACACTGATTACGAGAACGACCAATGATGTGACTCAAATACAACAAGTGTCGGTTTTGATCCTAACTATGATGGTGACCGCCCCTTTAATGTCCATCGGCGGAATTGTGATGGCCTTGCGACAAGATGTCTCCTTAGCTTGGGTTCTTGTTGTTGTAATCCCAATATTATTTAGTATTATTGGCATAACATTGTTTAAAGGGTTGCCTTTATTTAAACTGATGCAGGAAAAGTTGGATAAATTAAATCTCGTGCTAAGGGAAAGCCTTACCGGTATACGGGTTATACGCGCGTTTAATCGGATTGATAAAGAAAAAGAACGATTTGATGATGCCAATGCTGATCTTATGAACAACGCTATTAAGATAAATCTAATTATGGCTGTCTTGATGCCGGTCATGATGCTGATCATGAACCTTACAACGGTAGCGCTTGTTTGGTTTGGGGCCCTCAGAATTGACTCAGGAGATATGCAGATCGGATCACTCATGGCCTTTATTCAATATGCAACCCAAATTCTATTCTCCTTATTGATGCTCGTCATGTTATTTATTATGATTCCTCGTGCTGAGGTTTCCGCCGTAAGGATTAATGAAGTACTCGAGACAGGATTGGACATTAAGGATCCCGAAACCCCAAAAATTGCCGATCAGAAAAGAGGGGTTGTTGAATTTCAAGACGTTTCCTTTCGCTACCCGGGCGCAGACCAACCCGCCATCACTAATATAACCTTTAGAGCGAAACCAGGGGAACTGACCGCAATTATTGGGGGGACTGGTTCAGGTAAAACAACCTTAGTCAATCTAATCGCACGTTTCTATGATGTAGAAAAGGGAAGGGTTTTAGTTGATGGGGTAGATGTCAGAGAAACGAGTCAGAAAGAACTACGTGCTAAGATAGGTTTTGCTCCTCAAAAGACGGTCCTTTTTTCAGGTGCGATTGCAGAAAATATTCGCTATGGCAAGCAAGATGCCACTCTAGAAGAGATTAAGCATGCAGCGGATGTTGCTCAAGCTACTGAGTTTATCTCGGAATTAGAAGAGGGTTTTGAGCACACTATTGCCCAGGGTGGAACCAATCTTTCTGGAGGACAGAAGCAACGTCTATCCATTGCTCGAGCACTTGTGAGAAAACCTGAAATCTACATTTTTGATGATAGTTTTTCTGCTTTGGATTTTAAAACGGATGCCAAACTCCGGGCGGCTTTAAGACCGGAAATTGCTGAGGCAACCGTATTCTTGATTGCTCAGAGTGTTTCAACGGTTAGGGATGCAGATAGAATTATAGTTTTAGATGACGGACAAATCGCGGGAATGGGAACCCATACAGAACTGTTAAATACTTGTGAGGTGTATCGTGAGCTCGTGGCTTCACAGCTCTCCGAGGAGGAACTAGGATGAGTGAAGAACGTAGTACCAAAAAGGATAAGGGTTTTTCCGGCGGTGGACCGGGAGGAGGTCCTATGGGAGCCTTTGGGAAACCGGTCGTAAAAGCCAAGGATTTCAAGGGAACCTTTTATAGGTTGCTGAATTATCTAAAGCCCCAGAGAACTAAATTTCTCATTGTTTTTCTATTCGCAGGCTTGAGTACGATTTTTAGTATTCTGGGTCCGAAAATTATGGGGAAAGGGATCACTAAAATTGGAGAAGGCTTTGGCGCAAAAATGATGGCGGTTCAGATGGGTAAGCCTGTTCCATCCTTAGATTTTGCCTATATTGGGAATATCGTACTAATCCTTATCGGACTATATCTCATCAGTGCCGCATTTGGTTATGTGCAGCAGTATATTATGGCTGGAGTTGCCCAGAAAACGGTTTACAAGTTGCGCAAGGAAGTGGATGAGAAGCTTGCTAATTTACCGCTAAAGTTCTTTGATTCCAGGACTCATGGTGAGATTTTAAGTCGTGTTACCAACGACATTGACAATATTTCTACGACCCTGCAGCAAAGTCTCACCCAACTCATAACCGCGATTGTCACCCTGATTGGGGTTATCGTTATGATGTTGTCGATTAGTCCTTTACTAACTTTGATTGTCATTTTAACCCTGCCACTTTATATGATTGTTACTATTAGCATCGCCAAACGCTCGCAAAAACAGTTTGCGGCTCAACAAAAATCCCTGGGTGAACTTAATGGACATGTTGAAGAAATGTATGCCGGTCACAAACTCGTTAAGGCCTACGGGCGTGAAGGTGAATCCATAGCAACCTTTAACTTGATCAATGAAAAACTCTATACAGCCGGCTATAAAGCCCAGTTTATTTCGGGCATCATTATGCCACTGATGAGATTGGTCAGCAACTTAGGCTATGTGATTATTTGCGTCGTTGGTGGTGTTTTTGCAACTAGAGGACTGATACCATTGGAGATATTCTAGCCTTTATTCAATACTCCAGACAATTTACCCAGCCAATTGTTCAAACCGCCAATATCGCCAACATCTTTCAATCAACGGTTGCCTCTGCTGAACGTGTCTTTGAACTACTTGATGAGGTCGAAGAAGTACCAGACTCTACTGATGCAAAGGTGATAGTTTTTCCTAAGGGGAATGTACGATTTGAAAACGTGGATTTTAGCTACAAAGAAGAAGACCCACTCATTAAGGCAATCAATCTAGATGTCAAACAAGGTCATACCATTGCTATCGTTGGGCCGACGGGGGCTGGCAAAACAACACTGGTTAATCTATTAATGCGTTTCTATGAAATAAATGCGGGGAGAATAACGATTGATAGAGTGGACATCAGAGACATAAAGCGTGGTGCTCTACGCAGTATGTTCGGTATGGTTCTTCAAGAGACCTGGCTGTTTAATGGTACAATCCTTGAGAATATTGCCTACGGACGTGAAGGAGCCACTGAAGAAGAAGTAATTCAAGCTTCAAAAGCCGCTCATGCCCATCATTTTATCAAGACACTCCCTGAGGGCTATCATACAATACTAAATGAAGAAGCCTCGAATATTTCTCAAGGACAGAAACAGCTGCTCACCATTGCTCGGGCGATCCTAGCGGATCCGGCTATCTTAATTCTTGACGAAGCAACAAGTAGTGTTGACTCAAGAACTGAGGTCTTTATCCAAAAAGCGATGACCGAGCTGATGAAGGGAAGAACAAGCTTTGTTATTGCCCATAGGCTCTCTACCATTAGAGATGCAGATTTGATCCTTGTGATGAATCAGGGGAGGATTATTGAAATGGGTAACCATAAGGATCTGCTTGACCGGAATGGTTTCTATGCGGATCTTTATAACAGTCAGTTTAGCGGAGCTAATTTAGATTTTGAGGTGATTTAAAGTACTCGAGCGGAACATGAGGGACGGGGTTGTTGACACCATTTATAAATGGTTCAACAACCTCGTCCCCTTGTCATCTTGTAAACGCGGACAGGTGCTTCGATTCGCTCCAAGCGGGTAGTAATTTTAGGGAAATTCTGATCTATCGTCGTAAATCGTCCATCGTGATCTTTAAGTTTGCCGCCGATTTCAGCAAGATGCTTGAGAACTGCTTCTTGGAATTTGTCGTTATCCACTTGATATTCCCCTCCTTTGTAAATTATTTCATAACCACCCACTACTAAATAAGATGATGAAAGGGTGAAAGGGGGACGACCTGAAGAGTCCCATATAAAATATGTTGCCATCAAGATCAAACTGCGCTATACTTTAAACAAAATCATTGGTACACAAACAATTGACACACAATTGATTTCCTTACCAACGAACAAGTACTAAAACGAGGTGAGATAATGGTCGCATCAAATGACAACAGCAGAAGTCCGTCAAAATATATATGCTACAAACTGAGTCGCGTGATGCGGAAGGTTCACCGCTATTACGAGAGCAATCTTTCACAGTATGGAATTACTCCGTCACAATTCTATGTACTGAGTGCAGTGTGGGAAAGAGATGGCTTAAAATTTAAGGACCTTGCGAAAAGTTTGGACATGGATGGATCAACCCTTACTTCCATCTTAGATCGCATGGAGCGCCTGGATTTAGTGGAGAGGAGAAATGACCCGGAAGACAGACGTTCCCTCTTGGTATTTCTAACGGAAAAAGCCAAGCAAAAAATTTCTGAAATAGCCCACCTAGCCGAGGGGCTTGATCAAGAAATTAAGGAACGTTTTTCGGATGAGGAGTTTGCTACCTTCGAGAAAGTTTTAGAAAAGTTCTCTCAGGAATAAAGCGTCAGCTTTTCTAAAACTGTATTTACATTTGTGACAAGGGGGGATGAAAAAAATTTTACATAAAAATAATTGAATATTCAGACCTCATTTGGTGCGTGAAGAGGGAGGATTGCCGGGTGAATGATTGGAAAAAAACCAGTTGTGTACTATGTGCTCAAAATTGTGGTTTAGAGGTTCAAGTGGAGAATAATCGGATAATGAAGGTCAGACCCGATAAGGACAATCCCCGAAGTCAAGGATATGCTTGTCGGAAAGGACTTAATATTGCCTATTACCAGCATCATGCTCAGCGATTAACCCATCCCCTAAAAAAGGTGGGTCAAGATTTTGTACCCATCACCTGGGATCAGGCCCTGACTGAGATAGCAGAGAAACTCAGTACTATTATCGCGGAACATGGACCCCGTTCACTGGCCGTAATGGGACTTGGCGGTTTGGGCGGCCATACTGAAGCAGTTTTCGGACTTCGCGTACTTCGAGCCCTGGGCTCTCAGTATTACTATAATGCCTTGGCCGGAGAACTGACGGGTTTGTATTGGGGATACGGACGAACGGTGGGAAGGCAGTACAATGCGACCATTCCCGACCACCATCATACGGATATGTTGGTTGCCATTGGTTGGAACGGATGGATGAGCCATCAAATTCCCCAGGCCAGACGGATACTTGACCAGATAGCTAAGGATCCTGAGAAACTCCTGGTGGTTATCGATCCACGCCGATCGGAAACGGCGGAAAGGGCAGATATTCATCTGGCTTTGCGTCCGGGCACAGATGCACTCCTGACACGAGCTATGATCGCGATCATACTTCAGGAAGGCTGGCATAACAAAGAGTATATTGATCGTTATGTGAGTCAGTTTGATCAGATTAGCCCTTGGTTTATGGAGTTTAATGCTCGTGAGGCCTGTAAGGTTTGTGAACTTGACTTTGATCAGGTTAGAGAGGTGTCACGCCTCTTCGCAACCCGAAAATCCTCCCTCCACCCTGATCTTGGTGTACTCATGGGCCGGCATAGTACATTGACTACCTATCTAGAAATTATTTTGCTCACAGTTTGTGGCAGGCTGGGTGTACCCGGCGGAAACGTGATTCCAGGTTGTCTGATGCCTATGGGCTCCCACAGCGATGAGAGAAATTCTAAGTTCTGGCGTACAGTTGCTACCGATTTTCCTGCTATCATGGGTATGTACCCGCCGAATGTGATGCCGGAGGAAATTAGAAACGACCACCCAGAGCGACTGCGTGCAGTGCTCATCAGTTCGAGTAACCCCTTACGTTCCTTTGCTGATACAACAGCCTACGAAGAAGCCTTCTCCAAGCTGGATCTTTTGGTTACTGTGGAAATCGCTATGTCTGAGACAGCTAGGACGTCAGATTATGTTCTCCCTGATCTATCAGCCTATGAACGCTGGGATACAACTTATTTTTCCTGGGATTACCCGGAAATTTACTGCCAGATGCGTCAGCCCGTCGTGAAGGGTGTGGGCGAAGGCATGGAGGGGAGCGAGATTTGGACCCGGCTTGCCGATAAATTAGGGATGATTCCGGAGATTCCAGAGTCGTTGTATGAGGCAGCGGAGAAATCCCGTCTGGAATATGGTCAGGCGTTGTTCACTTATGTCAAATCCAATCCAAAGAACTCTGCGGCACTACCCTTTATTGTGGCTAAAACCTTAGGAAGAGAATTGGGCTCAGTAAACCTGGCCTGGATGTGGTTTTTACTTCAGACGGTCCCTAAGGATTTTCGTGAAAATGCAGCTCGGGCAGGCTTTACACCAGGTCCAATGATGGGGGATGAAATCTTCCAGGCCCTCGTGGATCACCCAGAAGGTATGTGGATTGGGTATGTTGACCCGGATAACAACTTGGCTAACCTGCGTACGGAGGATAAACGAATCAATCTGTACATTCCGGAAGTAGAGGAATGGGTCTACAGTATTACCCCAGAGTCGGAATCAGAACAATTACAAGCTGATGAAGCTTATCCCTTTATTCTCATGGCCGGAAGACATATGGATATGAATGCCAATACCCTGATGCGTAATCCTGAGTGGAACAAAGGGCGTCGCGCCTGCACCCTGGCTATGCACCCAGATGATGCGGTCAGGCTTGGCCTTAATGATCAACAGATTGTTCGAGTAACGACTGAGGTAGGGTCTGTGGATATCGAACTGGAGATAACTTCAGCCGCCAGACCCGGAACTATCATCATTCCCCATGGTTTTGGGCTTTCCTATAATGACGAGGAATATGGGGCTAATGTCAATCGGTTAACCAAGAAGACGCATCGAGACGCCATCGCTGGTACTCCATTACACCGGTATGTCCGCTGTCGAGTCGAAAATATATTATACGAGTAAATCTAAGTTAATTGAAAGAGGAGGTTTTACTTAGTATGTCAATTCTTTTTTCACCTGCTCAAATCGGTACACTTCAGCTTCGTAACCGCATAGTAATGACCCCTATGCATCTAGGATATAGCCCTATGGGAGAAGTAAATGATCAACTAATCGAGTTTTACCGAGCACGAGCCCGAGGGGGAGCGGGTCTGATCGTTGTAGGTGGGTGCGGCATCGACCGAATCGGAAATGCTTTCGGAATGACTCGGCTTGATGAGGATCACTTCATCCCTGGACTTCGCCGTTTAGTCGATGCTATTCATGCTGAAGGGGCAAAAGTTGTACCTCAGCTTTATCAGGCGGGGAGATATGCTCATTCTGCTTTAACGGGTCAACCAGCTGTGGCACCTTCTGCGATCCCTTCCAGATTGACAAGGGAAACTCCCGAGGAGTTAACAGAAGAAAAAATCAAGGAAGTAGTCGCTTCTTTTGCCAGCGCTGCAAAAAGAGCTCAAACAGCAGGGTTTGACGGAGTTGAGATAATTGCCAGCGCAGGCTATCTAATTTCTCAATTTCTTTCTCCTGTTACCAATCAACGTACGGACCGCTATGGTGGTGACCTTCAGAGCCGAATGACCTTTGGACTTGAAGTGGTAGAGGCTGTACGTGAAGCAGTCGGACCAGAGTTTCCGATCATCGTTCGAGTGGCAGGGAATGACTTTGTTCCGGGCAGCCACACGAACACAGAATCTCGAGCTTTCTGTCAAGCTTTAGAAAAGGCCGGTGTTAACGCCCTCAATGTAACCGGCGGGTGGCATGAAACTCAGGTTCCTCAGCTTACTATGAATGTACCTCCAGGAGCTTATGCCTACCTGGCACATGGAATCAAAACGGCAGTTTCTATTCCTGTCATAGCGTGTAATCGGATCAACACTCCTGAATTAGCAGAGGGCATCTTAGAAGAGGGATTAGCAGACTTTATCGGGATGGCACGTCCCCTATTGGCGGATCCAGAACTGCCTATAAAAGCTATGAGTGGTCAATCAGAACGTATTCGCCCTTGCATTGGATGTAATCAAGGTTGTCTAGACCATATATTTCGCCTAAAACCAGTAAGCTGTTTAGTTAATGCTGAGGCAGGCCGGGAGGCAGAACTGGGGCCAATCAGCCAAACTGCGGAACCTCAACAGATACTCGTGATTGGGGCTGGCGCCGCAGGGATGGAATTTGCAAGAGTCGCAGCCTTGCGAGGACATAAGGTTACCATTTGGGAAGAGAGTGAACAGACGGGGGGACAATTAGCCCTGGCAGCAGCTCCTCCCGGAAGGCAAGATTTCTTATACTTTGCTAACTACTTAGCCAATGCTTGTCGGGAACTAGGGGTAAAGATTCAGTATAATATCAAAGCTGCTCCGGACATGATTTTGACCGCTGTACAAAAGGGAGAGTTTAATAGAGTCGTACTTGCAACTGGAGCTCGACCCATCACACCGACTATCAAAATTGAAGAAGGGGTAGAGGTAGTTCAGGCTTGGGATGTATTATTAGGTCGGAAAAAAACGGGGCAAAACGTCATTATCGTCGGTGGTGGAGCTGTGGGTGTGGATACTGCTCTGCTCTTAGCGGAAACGGGTACAATTGATAATCAAACCTTAAGATTCCTCATGTTACAGCAAGCAGAAACGGATCAAGAACTACATCGCTTATTGACACAGGGAACAAAAAAGATTACTGTTTTAGAAATGGCCAAAGAAATCGGACGAGATATTGGTCCTAGTACCAAATGGTCTATGTTAGCAGATTTGAAGCGCTACAAGGTGAATTGTCTGAGCAAACATACTGTACTTGAAATTCGCTCGGGCGGTGTTCTGGTAGAGAGTGCCAATGATGGTGTTCAGACAGTTATTCCAGCCGATACGGTGGTTTTAGCAGTAGGTTCTTATTCTCACAATGAACTCTTCAATGCACTCCAAGGTAAGTTAGAGAATTTAAGCACGATCGGAGATGCAGTTAAACCGCGCAAAGTTCTTGACGCAGTTCATGAGGCTTATGCTGAGGGGAGGAAATAAATTTGGGCCACAGTATTAATGCTAAAGAAGAGATATATCATGCCCTTGCCGAACGTCTAAGTAAGACTCCTGAAGGTGCGCCAATAAATGAACACCTCATGGCAATTCTTCATCGTCTCTATACGGAAGGCGAAGCTTTAGTGGGCAGTAAGTTTTCGTTTATTCCTATGCCCTTGAAAAAAATCTCGACTCTCACCGGCATTGAGGAAACGGAATTAAAAGTAATCCTGGATGGAATGTCTGATAAGGGTTTGGTTCTGGATATTCCGCGTAAGGACACCTTTTATTATATGTTGGCCCCTATGTTAGTTGGATTCTTTGAATATACCTTTATGCGAACAGGGGATCATGTTCACCTTAAGGAGTTAGCGGAGTTATTTGAAACTTATTTTCACAGCCCGGGTGTAATGAAGGAAATTGCTGGCCTGGATACTAAAGTTATGCGAACCCTGATTTATGAAAATGTTCTGCCGCTGGCGGTTGAAACTGAGGTATTGGACTATGAGAAGGCGACGGAAATCATCAAGCAATCCGGAGGGGGTGCCATAACTACGTGCGCCTGCCGCCACGAGGCCTCTCATCTAGGCACAGCCTGTGATGCACCACAGGAGGTTTGTATTTCCCTGGGCGGTGCAGCTGAATGGATCATACGCAAAGGTTGGGGTAAAGCAGCAACTGTTGAGGATCTCCTTAATGTGCTTAAACGAACACAGGAACTTGGCCTAGTGCATCTGTGTGATAACGTAATGAATAAACCAACCTACATCTGTAATTGTTGTGGTTGTTGCTGCAAAGTTCTCCGGGGTATTAATGAGCAACAAGTCTTTGCTACCCATCCTAGTAATTTCATTCCATCCGTAGAATTAGAAAGTTGTATTGGCTGCGGGATTTGTGCTGATAAGTGCCAAATTCACGCAATTACTATGACAGCACAAGAGGATGGCAGTGAAGTACCTGTCATAAAAAATGAGATCTGTATTGGCTGTGGAGTATGTTCCGCCGCCTGTCCGAGTGGATCGTTGACCATGTCTCGCCGTTCAGTTCAGTTAATACCGCCGGCGAACGTTAAAGAGAAATTTCAACGAATGGCTCAGGAAAAGGGCCGCTAACTGGGATAGTAGAGTTCCTGCAGTCGACAAATAAGGAGCAGCTTTAAAAACTGCTCCTTATTTCCTTCAGGACTGTTCCACCGGCTTAGGGGGACTTTTGGGGAGATTTCTCATCTCAAATAGGATAACTGTAACCGTAATCAGAACAGACAAAGTATCTGCTATTGGAGCTGTTCTCCATACTCCCTCGATTCCCCAAATGCGAGGAAGGATGATCAGGAGCGGGATGAACAACAATACCTGGCGGGAAAGACTCAGTAGAGTGGATTGTACAGGTTTACCCACGGCTTGAAAGTAACTAGAACCGAGAATTTGGACACCGATGAAGGGGAGAAGGGCAAAGAAGGTCAGCATCGCATGGACAGTAAGCTCGGTGAGCGGCAGATCCCCCTTGCTGAAAAGCCCCACAATTTGATTAGGCCAGATCCAAATAACGATAAAACCGATTGCGGCCATAATGGTACTGACAAACACCGATTTCTTTAGAGTTTCTTTAACCCGGTCATATTGTTTCGCTCCGTAGTTGAAGCCGATTAAAGGCTGAGCGCCCTGGCTGATACCAACAATGGGCATAAATATGATTGTAGCTATACTCATGATAATCCCTACGGCAGAAAGTGCCAGGTCTCCGCCATAGGCCATTAGAGTTTTATTCAAAATCGTTTGTTGAACGCTGTTGGCGATCTGCATGGCAAAGGGAGCAAATCCGATTGAAAGGATTCCCAGAACAATAGGCATTTGCGGCTTAAGATTTCTCAAGTGGATTTTAATCATACTGCGGCCTGAAAAAAAATAGCCAAGGACAAAGAGCGCAGATACGGTTTGACCGCAAATCGAAGCTAAAGCAGATCCTTTAATACCTAAACCGAGTTTAAAGATAAAAATGTAGTTTAAGATCGTGTTGATTACTGCACCAATGATCTGAGTCAGCATAGCATAGCGGGGGTTTCCTTCGGCCCGTATGAAGTTGTTCATACCAAAGGCAATCGAACCGGAGACTGAACCTAACATGATGATATGAGTAAAATCACGGGCATAGGGCAAAACTGTTTCACTGGCTCCGAACAGCTTCAAGACGGGATCAGTGAAAGCCAGATAAAGTGCTGCCAGCAGGAGCGGAAGCAAAATGAGCAAGACAGTGGCATTGCCGACGATCTTTTCAGCTTCTTCTTTCTTTTGTTCGCCAAGGCGGATAGAAATGAGGGCCGTAGCTCCGATGGCAATCAACATGGACGTTGCCATCATGATGATCATAATCGGAAATGCCACCGTTGTGGCGGCAATCCCTACAGATCCCACACCTTGCCCGACAAAAATCCGGTCGACTATATTATAAAGGGCATTGACCAGCATTGCGATAATCGCTGGCAAGGAAAATTTCCAAAGAAGTTTACTGATCTTTTCGTCGCGCATTTCCAAATTCTTATTCATTTTGCAGCTCCTCTAAATATTAAGAATGGGTAATAATGGCGCTTGCATTAGGGCAAGAGATTAATAGTTAGAATTCTCACCTTTAACTAAGCTATTGTATCTGAAAAGTGATCTCGAATCAATTGTAATAATAATAAATTGATTTTGGAGTGGCGATTTGAGTATATTGAAAACTTTTGTCTATTGTGATAGACTATTATTGTCTATTGGAATAGACGAAAGTGAGGGGGATTATGGAACAGTATAAACTGTTTGATGCGGAATTTAAGTTTATGTGCATCCTTTGGGAAGCAGAGCCGCTCAGTGCCCGAAGGCTTACTGAGCTGTGTCAGGAGAGGTTAGGCTGGAAAAGAACCACTACATATACAGTACTGCGCAAGCTGAGCGACCGGGGAATCCTGCAAAATGTGAATTCCCAGGTTTCCTCTATTGTCAAACGGGAGCATGTTCAAAAATATGAGAGTGAAACGGTTGTGGAAAAAGCCTTCAATGGTTCTTTGCCCAAATTCATCGCAGCTTTCCTTGAGGCTAAGACTCTCTCCGCCGAGGAAGCAGAAGAGATGAAGCGACTTATTGACCGTCATAAGGAGGGTTAGATGATGGGCTTATTTTATGAGGATGCGTTTATGACCGTGCTCAATATGAGTGTGACGGCCAGTTATGTGACGCTGGCTGTGCTGGCTGCCCGATTCTTTCTACGCAAGGCGCCTAAACTATTTTCCTATGCTCTTTGGTCGATTGTACTTTTTCGGCTGATTTGCCCTGTCAGCTTTTCCTCCGGTTTTAGTTTATTGGGGCTTATCGGTTCCTACCAAGTCGATAATACCTTTTCTGCTCAGTATATTCCCCGCAAAATCGGGCTGATGGCTGTTCCTCAGGTGAATACGGGAATAGACAGTGTAAACGCCGGAATCAATGCCGCACTGCCTGCGGCAACTCCCTACGCCAGCATAAACCCGATGCAGGTTTGGATTTCTTTGGCCGGTCTGATCTGGCTGGCCGGCATGGTGGTATTGCTTGGTTATGCCATCCTTTCTTATCAACGCTTAGTGAGCCGGATCAGCACCGCAACTTGGGTCGAAGACAACATTTACGAGACGGACTTAATTCAGACCCCTTTTGTCTGTGGCTTTATCAAGCCCAGGATCTATCTGCCTCTCAGGATCACAGGGCGTGAGCGGGAGTACATTTTACGCCATGAGCAGATTCATATCAAACGCCTGGATTATCTCATTAAACCAATAGCCTATTTTGCCTTGGTGATCCACTGGTTCAATCCGCTGATCTGGTTGTGTTTTTCTTTGTTCAGCAAAGATATGGAGATGTCCTGCGATGAACGGGTTGTGGAAACTGCAGAGACAGGGGAAGTCGTTAACTACAGTTCCTCACTCCTGGCTTTAGCGGCTCAGAAGAAAATGCCCAGTCCAACCCCTTTGGCCTTTGGGGAAAGCAATGTGAAAGCCCGGATTAAAAATATCCTCAGTTATAGGAAACCGCCATATTGGGCATTAAGTGTCTCGCTTATTGCTGTGTTGATTTTGGCGGTGCTTCTGGCCTCCAATCCGATGAATGAACCACAAACATCGTCCCCCCAATCTGCCGCTTCCTTATATAATGTTGAATATTTGCTGAACAACAAAACCTCTTACGTGGGAAATAATTCGAAAGTGGGTGCCCTGCTCAATGAGATGCCACTGCCTGAGGGAATAACCCGCGGCAACTTCGTATTGTCAACGGATAATCCTCCCTATGGTTTGACGTCTTACTACGAGCTGGAAGATGATTCTCTTCAGGTGAGTGAAGATCAGTTTTTGAGAAACTCTATCCTGCTTTTTGCTCTGATCGATAATCTGGATCAGGTGACCCATACCGGGTTCTGGCATAATAAACTGCTTTCTTCCACACCCTTTCAATTCAGCTATACCCGTGCTGATGCTGAGCGGGTGGTTGGCGGGGATGTGAGGCAGTTTGCCAAGGATCCAGAGAGCTTGGAAGAGCTGATCGAGGTGGTCAAGCTGCTGGGTTCGGACACAACACAAGCCCAAGCAACACTGAAAGGCTTGGAACTCTACCCTCTTTCTGAAAGAACTATGGTGATATCCCCAATTGCTGCACTGAGGCATTTAACGGATAGGTAATATATGGAAGTTGGTACTTCAGAGATAGAGAATCCCTCAATCGATAATTTTCGCAGGCTGGATCTGACTCTTAAAGTACAAGGGCTTGTTGATAGGAAACTTAGTTTTCCTGAGGTCACGCAAATAAAGGATGTACTGACAGATGACGTATATTGGTTCTCCAGCAGTTTTAGTCAGAATAATTCCTCTGAAGACTTCGTACACTATTCTACTGAGGTTGTTGTGTATCTCAGAGAGATTGGGGAAAATGGCTTGCGGGACCGACTGAAGAATTTGAATATGGATGTGGCCTATACCAACCAACATGTCGATAAACCATTAAGAACGTGTACATTACATACTGATGATAGTTGTATATACTGGATAAAGAAGGGCGAAACAAGTTATAAAGGTTTAGGACATTTGAAACGTGATGGTGGATGGTTAAGCTTTAATGATGAGAAAGAAGCTGTTGTTTACAAAGAAACCAGCTTTCCTAAATATCAGTTAATTGATCATTGCTAATTGTGAGTTTATCCCAAAGGATCGGTTTTCTGGAACAGCCTATTTTGATATTGCCAAGAACCTTACCGGCGATTGGGCTAGATTAACCGATTTGGTTGAGAGGGTTGAAGGAATAAGATACTTTCTTAATGGATGTTATGAATTAACGGTAGGAAGCGATTTTTGTGAAGATGTACGTTGGAATCACAGAAAATGCAGTTAAGATAATTAGTTAATCTTGGGGGTGGGCCTAAGTGGACACGGTTGAAAACTATGTGAATAAGAATGAAGATAAAAAAGGAAAGGTGTAACCCTAAGCGAAGAGGAATAGAAAAGTTTGGATATATTTAAACCCTATACTCCTCAAAAAATATAGAATATTCAGTTAGGGAGGAATAAAAATGGACCATATCATTGTCGAAACGAAAGATGGGGTTCGCACACTGACACTAAATAGACCTGAGCGGCTCAATGCTGTCAATGATAAACTTAGCTCCGAGATTATCCTGGCAATTAAGAAGGCATCTGCTGACGATGAAGTTCGTATCATAGTGATTACCGGGAGTGGACGAGGCTTTTGTGCAGGTCTTGACTTGAAAGACTATGCAAAGCGAAATCCGGTTGCTGATTCGCGTTATAAAAAACTAGATGAATTGGGGTGGGTTGGTCACCAGGCATTGGGGATTGTACAATGTGACAAACCAGTGATCGCTGCAATTAACGGGATTGCGGCTGGTGCAGGATTCGCGCTAGCTCTAGCTTGTGACATGCGCTTTATGTCTGCGGATGCAAGGGTAACGGCCGGGTATATACGACGTGGACTCAGCCCTGATGCGGGAATGACTTATTTTTTACCGCGGTTGGTCGGGCAGGCAAAGGCTGCCGAATTGATCTTAACTGGTCGGGACATTTACCCCGAGGAAGCGGAACGAATTGGATTGGTGAACGGGATATTTCCGGGTGACGAATTTCAGGAACAGGTGATGAATGTTGCTAGGGAATTAGCGGCAGGACCGCCGGTAGCAATGACTCTTTCTAAAAAATTGCTTGCTGCAAGCCCTGACACGGATCTCACAACGATTCTAAAAAAAGAATACGCTTTTATTAAGCAATGTTTTGGAACTAAAGATGTTCAGGAAGGGGTTCAAGCCTTTGCTGAGAAAAGAAAGCCCGTGTTCCGAGGGGAATAGTTAATTTTCTGGTTTTGATGAACCAATCCTTCCGGTACAAAACTACGTGCATCAAAATAAAAAAATAAGTATCAGAGGACAACAACAGATTTTATAGAATATGTGTGTGAACAGATCAGTGGCGTTGGTGCTGTTAGATATAAGAAAATGTTTGGAGAGTATATGGTTTATGTGAATGAGAAGCCCATCCTTTCGGACGATAAGGAATTCGAAAAACTTCTATCCTCTCTCTATGACAAAGAGTGGGTCGTTTACTGCAAACCGCCGTTTAAAAACGCAGCTTGTGTTGTTGAATACCTAGGCCGTTATACTCACGGGTGGCTATATCTAATAAGCGCATCATTAACCCTAACTTCGGATAATTTGCTATGGATAACGTGAAGGTAAGGTTATTTAAAAATTGAGGATAATAACGTCCAAAGCTCTAACAGTGAGGAATCCAGGGATAATTACAAGGGACTGCTGAGCCCCCAAGAAATTCAGTATTGACTGTTTAAATCTATACCCACTATGTTATCCTCGAAATTGCCAATCAGAATTTATCAGTATTGGCACTTGGACGGTAAATACTGTTGTAATAGCCTTTTCTGCGCTGTACTGCGTTCAGGTAATTGATAAGTAGCTATTCTACTTTCCAAAACTTGATGAACTTTGTAGGCAAGATTGGTTTTCTCGGCATAATCGACTTGAGAAATACCCCACTTATTGAAGATTTTGGTCAGATAATTATCCCGCCGGTACGTATCCATAGAGCCGATGCCAAGAAAACTACCAGCATCCTGCCCGTCGGCAAGAAGTCCCGGTAGTTTAGGGTCGATTTTCATCTCCACCCCCTGGAGCATCCGATTGGTATTACGCATCATCTCTTCGTCGAGAATCGCCTTGTGGAAGCTTCCGCAGGAAAATCCAGCCATAATGCCCGGATAACACCATACCTCATTTACCTCTGTCAGGCTAAATGGAAGCATCGTTGTCAGCAGTGCTTCCATACCTGCCTGATAATCAACAGCAGTTCCGTCACCATAGCTACCGCAAATCGCACAGGGTAAGCTTAAGAATTTGCACAACTCATAAAAGATGACCTGTATAAAAACACCTTCAGTACTGCCATAATTCGGTTGCAAAGTCTGGATATTGCTTATGGTAGAAAACTCACATAAAGAAGTGGGATGTCCTGGGGATTTAAGCTGAATAAAGGCTAACCCCGCCAAGGCCATGGCAAAATCATGGATGACAGTCCCCATGATACTTTCAGGAGCGGTCATAAATCCCAAAGAACAAGGAAAAATGGATATGGCCTGTTGTTCATCAATGGCGGCACAGAGGTTGTCAAGGCATTCCCGGTCATAAGCCAAGGGAGGATTCGGACAGATTCCTTGGGTCATAACAGGCTCATCCCAGACGTCGTAAAATTCACGAACCAACCGAAATGCCCGCCGAGCGCTACCATAGACGTCGCCATTTTGTGAATTGCTGCCGGTAGCTCGCAAACCGATGCTGGGATACTTATCCGAATATTTTAAAACCATGGCCATTTGGGCAATAAATTGGTCCGGGGCATCATTGCCTTCAGGATCGGCACAGCCGGGATTAGCGCAATCGTAAAGGGAAGAGGTCTCATTAATCTGATACATTTTTATGGCATCCTCGATATTACAGCGACGTATAGCTCCAGTATCATCGTCAAGGATGAAAGGCGCATTGCTAAAAGGCGTGGCAGCGACAACTCTCTTTTTAGCAGGCACACTATAGTCCAGTTTCGGAGTAGACTCAAGGGCTGCTTCTATCAAGTGGCGGGGAATAAATACTTTATCTCCTTCAACACGGGCCCCCTGCTTTTTAAAAAGTTCCCTCACGACTTCACTTTCAAAGCGAACACCAACACTTTCGATAATCTCTAAAGCCTGCATAAAAGCGTTTTGAATGGTAACATCATCTACAAATTTCCGCATGGGTTCAACCTCACTTTCTTCATCAGTCTTACACTTCTATTTCCGAACCAACTTCTTATTCCATGAATCAAATATTTTAGCTATCATCTAAAAAACTATTATTTTTTTATTGATTCCCAAAAATATTCCCATAACATAGTGATCTTTTCTTTGTATGCTTCAGGTTTTGAATAATGAAATTCACTGAACATTCCCTGAATTATGCTTAAAAATACAACAACACATTTATCTACATCCAGGTTCTTCAATTCACTTGATTTGATTCCTTCCAAAATTACTGGTCTGAGTAATTCATCAACAAATTTTTTTTGGTAGATTATCAGATCATTATTAATTTTTTTTTTGAGAAAACTCGGTGGAAATAAAGCACTTCTCTTCCAAAAAACAACTTCTTCATTATGTTCGTATCCCCGATCAGACCAATCACTATAAAGACAAAACAGTCGTTCTTTTGCTGAGTCAAATTTATTTAATTTTTTATGAAGTACCTTAATGCTATCTAATTTTTTTGTTCTCATATCATTAAATAATTCAATGAAAAGTTGCTCCTTGCTTTCGAAATGAAAATAGATCGAAGGAGTTTTAATATTTACTGTTTTGGCTATGTCTACTAACCTTGTGCCCTCATAACCATTTTTAACAAATAACGATAATGCTGTTTTTTTTATGAGCTCCCTAGTCAATGGATATCACCTACCTAATATTAGTTAGGTTAATTTTATTATTGAATTTTGATATTGTCAACTATACGTAGACCTTTACCATGTTATAACCTCAACTTACTCACCTGTGAATGGTCAAATAAACTGATCGGAATTTGGCCACAAACTGATCGCTTTCATCTTGAAATTATACAGCTTAGCCCTCATGCTGAACGAAGACATAGATAACAAGCATGAGAGGAAGAAAAGATGAAGGAGATTAAAGTGTACAGTCAAATTTAACAACTTAAATCTCAAGGATTTAAGAGAGAACCTATAGCTAAGTTATTGTACCTTCAATTTGAACCCGTAATCCTCAAATGGCTTTGTGAGCATCAATCGATGAGATCTGCACAGATCCATGATAGGCTTTTAGGACATTACAAGATCAAAACAGCAGAGCGAACCACAGACACGTAAGCGGTGAGTCAATTAGCTAATTTGAGTTTGATTGTCTATATCTAAGTAACTATTGTCTGCTGAAAAGACAAACGAGGACAAAGAAATTAAAGATAAGGAAAACCCCTCATTCATTTGAACGAGGGGCTACCTATGTCATATTAAACATTGAGTTAGTGGTATTAAGTTTCTAGTTGACTATATTTTAAACTTACCAACAATACGTGAAAGGTTTTCGCCGAGCATTGCCAGCGCCTCTGCAGATTTACTCACTGAAGCCATTGTTGCTGTTTTGCTATTAAGACAATATGTCAATAAATTGGAATGGTGGTGAATCTGTGGCCTAGGCCGTTGCGAAGTACTTCGATCATTACCAAGAATTGTATAGAATAATGCTCCTTGTGCAGCAACTAGTAATTAGGAAGTGTTTTGGTGAGTGGTTAAAACGAGCGTATAAACCAGTATTTTTCGAAAGCAACTTTCGCCCAATAGGCAAGCGTTGTTGGTCGTAGCAACGTTATGAAAGGACGAGGTTTCTTATAATAATGAACTGACGAGTAGCACGCGCGGCCAAACCCAGTATTCATAATACACATGCCTTTTCCTTTATATTGATATTTCGGTTTCAACCCCCTGGATGACAAAATGATATTTCTCGCCACCACATCTGCTTGGGCATGTGCAAAAACTCCTGCTTTTGGAGCATAGGCTCCCATTACAGGTAGCCTGATAGCATTCGCATCTCCAATAGCATAAACACTGGGATATCTTGTTTCCAAGGTAAACGGATTTACTTTAACGAAGCCGCGGCTATCTACCAAGTCTGTATCACGCAGCACTTCCGGGGTCCAATGCGGGGCTATACCTAACAATAGATCAGCATGTATTTTTGTTCCATGATCTAAGATCAGGACGTTCTTTTCAACTTTTAAAACCTTAGCTTCAGTAATTAGTTCTATACCCTTTTCCTTTAGCATTTTTCTAACTCTCTGGCCAACTTTTGGTGGGGCTAAAGGTTCAGGTGAATAATCCGGGGTAACTATCGTAAGTTTAACTTTATGTCGAAACCGACGACTGCGAAAGAATTGATCAAGAAGAAACATTATTTCATAGGGAGCAGGAGGACACTTATAAGGCGCGCTTGAAATGAACAATACGATCTGTCCGGAAGAAAAGTTGTTTAACCTATTATTGATTTTTATGACGTCTTTAAGGTCATATGCATTTAAAGCAAACTCACTGAATCCTGATACTGCCTCCGGATGGTATTCCACTCCAAGAGATATAACAAGGTGATCGTAATATAAATCTCCTTGATTTGTCGTAACCCGATGTCCGGGTAAATCAAGCTTTGTAACCTCACTATTTAAAACTTCAATTTTCTTTCTTCTTAATTGTTTTAATTCACGGGTGATTGTCGAGGGATTTTTCTCTCCGATCATTAAGAGAGGGAAAGACGAAGCGAAATAGTGATTGGTTTCCCGATCAACTACAGTCACTTGCATTGAAGCCCCCATGTGTTTTTTTAGTGCGTTAGCAGCAACTATGCCACCAATTCCGCCGCCAAGAATTAGAGTTTTTTTCATAATTCCACCTCGGAATTATTGTCCCCTAAGGTAATTACTTTATCCTTTTAGAACTCTAGCTGGATTTTGGAGGAAGATCAAAGAAGGACGTTTTCGTTATGGCTTCGATATATTATTTCGCGAGTGTAATGGCAGTCCAGCTCTATATTTGTTGAGTTCTATGCCGCTGCTGTCTCGATGGGAGAGCGGTTCTCTTTATTGCCCTGGGCGGGAAAGAAGCAGGGAATATAAGAAGAACAGTAACGATCACCATTGGAGCGGCAGTAATACTTCAGGTAGTTGCTATGGTACTGTATTATATACAATTAGGAGCAAATGAAAGTTTTGCCGCTCAAAAAAGTCTTTCTCTCCTGAACAGTATGGGCACAACCATGGCCTTAAAATGGCTGCTCATTCTTCTTGGCTCAGGACTAATGTTCTTACCGATTAAGAAAGCAAACACAAAGGTATTGGCTGGGCAAGCATCAAGCAGGGTCGCAGAAACTGCAGAAGGTACTGTGAGTATCAGTACTTACATTGCTGCAGCACTGCTTATTATTGGTCAAATAGTTGGGCGCTATCTTTTCTATGCGACAATGATTGGTAGTACAGTTGGTTTAAATTAATCTGTAAGGTTTCACATAGTTGAATAGAAAGTTGGGAGAGTGGAGTTAATCTCCACTCTCCCTATTTTGCATGTCAACACTATATGTAGTGGTTTGGAGCAAAATATAATAGAAAGATTAAAGATATTGAAATAGGCATCAGTTTATTAGAGATAACGATACTTGCCAGAACTTATAATAAATGATACTAGACTGTAAACTAATGATTGTGCCGCAAGAATTGCTCATATAGAATGATTCGATATTTTTGTGTTAAATAAGTCGAGCATCTTTAAAGGAGCTTTGGTATTATGTAGACATTAAAGGGGGGAAATAATGTTAAAGGAATTAAATCATGTGATTGACTATATTGAAGAGCATTTAACCGATGATCTGTCTCTTGAAATAATTTCAGACTATGCTGGGGTTTCTGACTATCACTTTAGAAAGATATTTTTCTATTTATCAGGGGTGCCCCTTAGTGAATATATTAAAAACAGAAAATTGTCAGAAGCAAGCATGGATTTGTTACATGGAGAAAAAGTAACGGATGTTGCTTTGAAATATGGTTATCAGTCAATGGATGGGTTTACTCGAGCCTTTAAAAAGTGGAGTGGTTTTTTACCCTCAGATGTAATAAAAAAAGGCATCAGTAAATCCTTTCCCAAACTTTCATTTGTAATAACCGTTAAGGGAGGAATTAGTATGGAATTTAGAATTGAAGACAAACCAGCGTTTAATTTAGTCGGTGTAAGTAAACGTGTTCCCATGCAATTTGAAGGTGTTAATAACGAGATTGTAAAGCTTGCACAAAGCATAACGGACGAACAAAGAAAAGAAATGCATTCTCTGCAGAATATTGAACCCTATGAAATAGTCAACGCTTCTTATGAGGCTGACGCTAATTTCTTAAAAGAAGAAGGATATTTAACTCACTTGATAGGTGTTTTAACGACGGAAAGTAAGGTAAGTGATCAATTAGAAAAGGTGCCCGTTGAAGCATATACTTGGGCAGTATTTCCTAATGAAGGACCTTTTCCTTCTACGTTACAAGAAACAATGGCAAGAATTTACTCAGAATGGCTGCCATCTTCCAATTATGAAGTAATCAATGCCCCTTCCTTTTCCTTTACTAAAATGGACAAAGACAAAAAAGATTACGCTTATAGTGAAGTTTGGATGCCTGTTCGGAAGAAGTGACCCCCCACCTACACTACGTTAGAACGAAAACCCTATTTTCGCCGAAGGAAAGGGGCTTTCGGCAAGCCCAAAATTTATGTGGATTCATGAACCCTGCCGCGAAGGAACCACCAGGTCCCAGCGGCAGTTTTTTTGAATTAAGTCACATCTCAATGCAAATTACGAAAAAGTGTGATGCTGATTACAGCTTCTCGACGAATTTAGAGTTATAATTAAGCAATGAAAATGAGTTGGGAGTGAGTTTTTTTGTCGGTAGTTACTAAAACAAAGGAAACTGAACATAAAAAAGTTGCTTTGATAATTAGATACATAACCAAAATGAAGGGTGCCAAAAGGACAACGCCGCTTGTGGCGCCTGTGCCCTTGGATGTGGTCCTTTCCATGATCGGAACACTATTGGGGGTAACCGTCATAGTTCTATTATCTAACAAGTTTAACATTGGTGTTGTGGCATCCTTCGGCGCTTCAGCGGTGATGGTTTTTGGAGTACCTGATGCCCCTATGGCTCAGCCGCGCAATGTGATTCTTGGTCACACTCTTTCCGCAACGGCGGCAGTAGTTACAGTGATGATGTTCGGTTTAACATGGTGGTCACCAGCTCTGGGTACAGCTCTAGCCCTTCTCCTCATGCTGCTTACAAAAACCACTCATCCGCCGGGAGGGGCAACGGCTTTATTTGGGGTTATGACTCAGGTTCAACCAGGGTATATTATAACTCCAATGATGACGGGTACGGTAATACTGGTAATCATCGGGCTTTTAATTAATAACCTATCCCCTAATCGACATTACCCAAGGTATTGGTTTTAAACTAGACACGAGGTTCAAAAGGATTTATCTACATTAAGTGAAAGTGAGTAAAAACAAGAAGGGGGTAACCAATGTTTAAAACAATTTTAGTTCCAACCGACGCTTCCGAAGCCGCACGAAGTGCTTTAATACTTGCCTTAGAAATAGCCAAGAAGTTTGGTTCTCGAATTCTCCTTCTTCATGTGGTGTATACACCCGAGGCCTTGGGTTATACTCTTTCCAGTGGTGTAACTGTACCTCAAGAAGAAGTTAGTATTTATGGCGGAGAGGTTTTAGCGGCAACCTTGATAGGGATTGATACCGGAACAGTTCCTCTTGAAAAGAAGCAAAAACCCGGTCATCCAGCGTCTGCTATACTAGAAGAAGTTAAGAGCTCGGATGTGGACCTTGTGGTTATGGGAAATCGCGGCTACGGACCGATCGCGGGATCAATGCTGGGGAGCGTTAGTCAACGTATTTTAAGTAAAGCAGAATGTCCTGTTATGATTGCAAAATAGATATAGGAGAACGCTTTAGAAAATGATTGCTAAACGTTCTCTTATTTTTTGGTTAGGTTACTCTTATATATAAATGAATTTTTGTTTTTTAGTGGCGAGACCCTTTCAATTAGCTTAAGGCTAATTATGGTAGACAAAAGGGTTAAGTAAATGATATTGTACGTATTGTCAATTTATTGTTTTTAAAAGTGTTAGGAGTGAACTGTTCTTGTCAGCAAAGCAGTATAACGCAGAGTCTATTCAGGTCTTAGAAGGGCTAGAGGCAGTCCGCAAACGTCCTGGCATGTATATCGGTTCTACAGGAAGCAGAGGGCTTCACCATCTAGCCTATGAAATCATTGATAATGCCATTGATGAGGCTGGGGCAGGATTTTGTGACCTCATCTCAGTTACTATTAATGTAGATGGATCTATAACCATCGAGGATAATGGACGTGGGATTCCAGTTGATATACATCCAGACAAAAAAATTGCTGCTGTACGGTTAGCCTTTGAAACTTTGCATGCCGGTGGCAAATTTGACGGAGAAACCTACAAAACTTCCGGAGGATTACATGGCGTCGGAGCAAGTGTAGTGAATGCCTTGTGCGTATATGTAACCGTAGATATAAAACGAAATGGAAAACTTTATCGTGTTGAGTATGTCGATGGAGGTAAGCTTAAGTCAGATCTACAGATCGTAGGTAAAAAAATTAAAGGCACTGGAACAACTGTTACGTTTAAGCCGGATCCACTTATTTTCAAGGAAACGACTGTTTTTAAATATGACTCACTAAAAAGCCGTTTAATGGAACTCTCTTTTCTCAACAGTGGACTAACGATTGTTTTAAGTGATCAACGTGGGGAAAGGAAATCGGAAACCTTCTCATCTAAAAATGGTATTATTGGCTTTGTCGAACATTTAATCAAAGAATCCAGCTATTTACCTGTACATAAAAAACCAATCTATTTTCATGGGGAAAAAGACGATGTGATCGTGGAATGTGCAATACAGTATAATGATGGGGATGATGAATCTCTGCATTCTTATGTTAACAATATCCCTACAGATGAGGGGGGAACTCACGAGTCTGGCTTCCGGACGGCTTTAACCAAAGTATTCAATAATTACGGACGTAAAAACAATCTCTTTAAGAAAGAAGAAAACCTTATCGGGGATGATCTTAAAGATGGTTTAACATGTGTACTATCTCTAAGAGTTAAAGATCCCCAATTTGAGGGTCAGACGAAGACAAAACTTTCGAACATGGAAATTGAGGGAATTGTACAGTCGATAACCAATGAGGGAATCACTCAATTTTTTGAGAATAATTCCTTGACAGCCAAAGAAGTTATCAATCGGGCCTTAACAACCTGCCTTATAAGAGTGGCGGCTAAGAAGGCTAAGGAGCTAAAAAAGAAAGCTCGAGATGCAGAGGTCAAAGCGCTCAGCGGTAAACTTGCAGCCTGCAGTGGGAAAGATAAATCCCGTAATGAGCTTTTCCTTGTTGAGGGAGATAGTGCTGGTGGGTCTGCTAAAATGGGACGTGATCGACGATTTCAGGCCATTCTTCCCCTGCGAGGGAAGGTAATAAATACTTATCGTGCTAAGATAGACAAGGTCTTGGAAAACGAGGAAATCAGGAGCATTATAACCGCCGTTGGCTCAGGTATTGGTAAAGAATTTGATTTAGAAAAAGGCAATTATTCACGTGTGTGTATTATGACAGATGCGGATATAGATGGAGCGCATATTCGCTGCTTATTACTGACTTTTTTCTATAGATATATGAAACCGTTAATTTTAAATGGCAGGGTCTATATTGCCCAATCTCCCTTATATAAAGTGGAGAAGGAACGGGGCAAAGTCATACGCTATGCCTTTGATGACGATGAACTAAAAAAAGAACTTAAGGAACTGGGGAAAACAGCTAAGATTTCTCGTTACAAAGGGCTTGGCGAAATGAATCCAGAACAGCTTTGGGAAACAACCCTCAATCCTGTCAATAGGCGTATGATTCAGGTTACGATTGACGATACTCTAGAAGCAGAACGTAAGCTGAGAATTCTGATGAGTGAGCAAGTTGAGCCAAGACGCGAATTCATGATGGAGAATATCATCTTTACCAACGATGATATGTAAAGTTTTTTAGGGGGAGATAAGGCCCGATGAATATAACAGAGGACAACATCATTCAGCGTCCACTTGAGGACGTCTTACCGGAAGCTTTTTTAGGATATTCCAAACACGTTATTTTACAGCGGGCTGTTCCTGATGTCAGAGATGGGCTTAAGCCGGTTCATCGCAGAATCTTATTTTCCATGGACGAGATAGGAATGCACACAGATAAGCCGTACAGTAAGTCAGCACGACTTGTGGGAGACTGCATGGGAAAATATCATCCCCATGGCGACTCGTCAATTTACGAATCTGCAGTTCGTATGGCGCAACCTTGGGCAACACGATACCCTATGGTAGATGGTCAGGGGAATTTTGGTTCAATTGATGGAGATAGCGCTGCTGCTATGCGTTACACAGAAATGAGAATGACCCATCTATCTCAGCTCATGACCCAAGACATTGACAAAAATACGGTTCTTTTTAAAGAAAACTATGATCAACGACTTAAAGAGCCTGTGGTGCTTCCAAGTCCTTTCCCCAACCTTTTGGTGAACGGCGGATCTGGAATCGCTGTAGGGATGATGTCGAATATCCCTCCCCATAATTTGCGAGAAGTTATAGCCGGCGTAATACTTCAAATAGATAACCCACAGGTTACGGTGGTTGAACTCATGGAAAAGGTGAGTGGTCCGGACTTCCCCACGGGTGGACTAATTATCGGCACTGAGGGCATTACTAATGCCTATAAAACAGGACGCGGAAAAGTGACCATGCGAGGTAAAGCTACGATTGAGCAGGGCAAAAATGGTAAAAGCTCAATCCTAATTACCGAGATTCCTTATCAAGTTAATAAATCAACTTTGGCTGCTAAGATCGAAACCCTGTCTGATTCTGGTAAGATTGAAGGGATTAGTGAGGTTAGAGATGAATCCGATCGAGAAGGGATACGACTTGTTGTTGAATGCCGCAAAGAGGCTGATCCACTGCAAGTTTTACGCCTTCTGTATAAGCATACTCAACTGGAAGATACCTTTGGGATCATTAACTTAGTGATTACGGCTGAGGGTACTCCGAAGGTTCTAGGTCTGAAAGAAATTAATGCAGCTTTTATTGAACATAGAAAAATCGTAGTCACAAAACGTACAGAATTTGATCTGGAGAAGGCTCGTTTAAAAGCACACATCCTTGAGGGTTTAGTTATTGCCATCAATAACCTTGACGAAGTGATTGCTCTAATTCGTGCTAGTAAAACACCTTCCATAGCCAAGGCCTCCCTAATTACCCGCTTCGAACTGTCGGAGATTCAAGCACAAGCAATTCTGGATATGAAACTGCAAAACCTAACGAACTTTGAATTAGACGGCATCATTAAAGAACATGAAGAGGCCTTGAAACTTATCGCCTACTTAGAAAGTATCTTGGCGGATGTAACTAAAGTTTACGACATTATCAAAAAGGAACTTAAGGATATTGGTGATAAGTATGGAGATGATCGTCGTACCTTTATCTTGCCAGAGGAAATGAGAGAGCAGATCGATCTCAGTTCCTTTGAAGAACCTGAAAGTTTATATCAAGTCATGCTTACAACGAATGGATTTATTAAGCGGATTTCGATCCAAACCAAGCATAAGAAAGACGGTGCCCTGGTTTGTTCTTTTAAGGATGGAGATACCTTAAAGGAAAGGATAACTTGCACTAACAAGGACACGCTTTATTTTTTCACTCAATCAGGGAATTTCTACACCATCAACGCTAAAACAGTCCCAGAAGCAAAGAATAAGGACAAAGGAGGGCCCCTAACGAATCTATGCACATTGCCTTTAGGGGAAAAGGTAGTATCTACTCTTCCTATTAAAGATGTGACTGAAGAGTTATTCTTTGTATTTGTTACTAAGGATGGACAGGTAATGCGGAGTCCGGTGAATGATTTTGTAAATGCTCGCTCATCTGAAGCTATGGGGCTTAAAAGTGAGGACGTTATCCTTAAGGTGTTTCTTAGCGATGGGCAAGGAGAATTATTCCTAGCTACTTATAAAGGACAATCAATTCGATTCTTAGAGACGGAGATAAACCCTATGGGACGAAAATCACGTGGAGTCAAGGGAATGACTCTAGGCAATGAGGATTGGATTGTAGATGCATTAATGTTAACTGCTTCGGAAGAAAGTTTTCTCGGAGATTTAGTGACAGTGACCGAAAGAGGATTCATAAAACGGACTTCCTTCGAAGAATACAAACCTCAAGGTCGTGCAGGAAAAGGGATTGCTATTAGCAAGATAGATTCAGTTGGTACGGGTTATATCATGGGGGTTAGCCATGTAATAGACGATGACATATTAAACATTATACAACTCAGCGGAATCGTAACTAGACTTGAGATGAAAAAGGTTAAAGCGGAACCTCGGATGAAATCTGGAAAGCAATGGATTCCTGTTATGCAGAATGATTACCCCGTTGGAATAATATAAGGACGTCAAGGTTGTGTCAGGAGGTATGGAGTTGTTAACAATATGTTGTCATTAACTCCATACCTCCTGACAACCTCTTAATATCTTGTTTGAATCTAAGTACTCTAAAATCTTTCTTTACCTAAATAATAATATTTCCCATAGGACATTCCTCAGATGATTGATAGATACTACGGATGGAATAATAAAAAAACAGTTGACAGCTAAGAATGAAAATGGTAATATAACTGAGTGCCGCAAGGAAAAACAATGGTTAACAGGTAAGGGTTGAATACTTAACTTTGACACCGTTGAGAAAAACAAAATTAGCTATTGACAACATAAGTTGAAAATGCTAAGATGTGATTCCGGCCTTGAAGGCCAAAGACATTGGTCTTTGAAAACTAAACAACAAGGACAGCCAATGAGAGAGACTCGAAAGAGTTTCAAAATAAATCATGAGTCAATCATCTTCTTCTAGAAGAAGTGAAATAACTTTTTTTGGAGAGTTTGATCCTGGCTCAGGACGAACGCTGGCGGCGTGCCTAACACATGCAAGTCGAACGGAGAATTTTGATAAGCTTGCTTAGAGAAATTCTTAGTGGCGGACGGGTGAGTAACGCGTGGGTAACCTACCCATAAAGTCGGGACAACCCTTGGAAACGAGGGCTAATACCGAATAATCTTCGAGCTTGGCATCAAGCACGAAGGAAAGATGGCCTCTGAATATGCTATCGATTATGGATGGACCCGCGTCTGATTAGCT